>Ga0080064_1000296_pt1:0-2500 | contig 143095 bp, 150 predicted proteins | sample Subgrocontami54m_FD_69260 | JGI IMG/M metagenome (GOLD analysis project Ga0080064, IMG submission 69260) | Subsurface groundwater microbial communities from S. Glens Falls, New York, USA - GMW46 contaminated, 5.4 m (SPADES assembly) (version 2) ...
GGGGAGTACGGTCGCAAGACTGAAACTCAAAGAAATTGACGGGGACCCGCACAAGCGGTGGAGCATGTGGTTTAATTCGAGGCTACGCGAAGAACCTTACCCAGGCTTGACATGTAGTTGAAAGCCCATGAAAGTGGGTCCTCTCGCAAGAGACGATTACACAGGTGCTGCATGGCTGTCGTCAGCTCGTGCTGTGAAGTGTTGGGTTAAGTCCCGCAACGAGCGCAACCTTTATTCTTAGTTGCCATCACGTCATGGTGGGCACTCTAGGAAGACTGCCGGTGATAAACTGGAGGAAGGAGGAGACGACGTCAAGTCAGTATGGCCCTTATGCCTGGGGCTACACACGTGCTACAATGGCCGCTACAAAGGGCAGCTAACTCGCGAGGGGGCGCTAATCCCAAAAAATCGGCCTCAGTTCAGATTGAAGGCTGCAACTCGCCTTCATGAAGTTGGAATCGCTAGTAACGGTAGATCAGCTACGCTACCGTGAATACGTTCCCGGGTCTTGTACACACCGCCCGTCAAGCCACCTGAGTTGGGAGCACCCGAAATCGTTTATCTAACCGCAAGGGAGAAAACGCTTAAGGTGAGACCAGTAAGGAGGGCTAAGTCGTAACAAGGTAACCGTACCGGAAGGTGCGGTTGGATCACCTCCTTTCTAAGGAGAATACTTCCTCGATCGCCTCTGGCGATCAGGAGTATATTGACGACCCAAAAAATCATTCGGCACTTTTAGTATAGTCTATTTAACAAAAAATTTATTTACTGGGGCTCGCACTCATATGAGGGCCAATAGCTCAGTTAGCAGAGCACAGTGCTGATAACGCTGGGGTCAGAGGTGCAATTCCTCTTTGGCCCACCATTTTTTGACAGCTTCGGGCCTGTAGCTCAGCTGGTAGAGCGCCTGCTTTGCAAGCAGGAGGTCAGCGGTTCGAGACCGCTCAGGTCCAAAACTTAGGACTTGAGCGATTAAAATTTTTTTTTGCTCTTTGACAATTTCATAGGGTAAGACGTAACATCTTCAAAATGCCAATACAGTCTGATTAACATTTCAAATGTTGATTGGAATGGTTTGGCTCGAGAAAAAGACAATAAGGTCAAGCTACGTAGGGTTTGTGGTGGATGACTAGGTGTCAACAGGCGATGAAGGACGTGGTAAGCCGCGATAGGCTTCGGGGAGTCGCAAACAGACTTTGATCCGGAGATTTCCGAATGGGACAACCCCTTACGGGTAATACCGTAAGATTTATTGCTGAATTCATAGGCAATAAAAGCGATACCGAGGGAAGTGAAACATCTCAGTACCTCGAGGAAAAGAAAACGAAGATATTCCCCCAGTAGCGGCGAGCGAAAAGGGAAGAGCCCAAACTCATTAGACTTAAGTCTGCAAGCGTTGTTTAATGGGGGTTGCGGGGCCGCATCTGATCTCCTTGCAGGGAGGTCGCTCTGTTACAAAGTTATTGCATAGCTGAACACTCTGGAAAGTGTGACAATACAAGGTGATAGTCCTGTAGGCCAAATGCAATAATCAGAGTCGATGAGGTACCCAATTATCACCTGACACGTGAAACCAGGTGAAAATTCGGCCAGACCACTGGCCAAGGCTAAATACTCGTTGGCAACCGATAGTGCACAAGTACTGTGAAGGAAAGTTGAAAAGAACCCAGGAATGGGAGTGAAATAGGACCTGAAACCGCAAACTTGCAAGCTGTGGGAGACCTATGCCCCGCAAGGGGAATGGTTGACCGCGTGCCTTTTGCATAATGATCCGGCGAGTCAATCTTTAAGGCAAGGTTAAGAACATATTGTTCGAAGCCGTAGCGAAAGCGAGTCCTAACTAGGGCGAATAAGTCTAAGGGATTGGACCCGAAGCTGAGTGATCTACCCATGGCCAGGGTGAAGCCTGAGTAAAATCAGGTGGAGGCCCGAACGTGTGATCGTTGAAAAGATCTATGATGAGCTGTGGGTCGGAGTGAAAGGCTAATCAAACTCAGTAATAGCTGGTTCTCCTCGAAATATCTTTAGGGATAGCCTCGCATAATTGAATAATGGGGGTAGAGTACTCAATGGGCTAGGGGCCTCACCAGGCTACCGAACCCAATGAAACTCCGAATACCGTTATTTTTACTGCGGGAGTCAGAACGCGGGGGCTAAGCTTCGCGCTCGAAAGGGAAAAAGCCCAGACCGCCAAATAAGGTCCCTAATATAAGCTAAGTGGTAAAGGATGTGAGGTCGCGTTGACAACCAGGATGTTGGCTTAGAGGCAGCCATCATTTAAAGAGTGCGTAACAGCTCACTGGTCGATTGTGATTTTGCGCCGACAATGATCGGGGCTCAAGCTTATAACCGAATTTGCGGATTTTATCTCTTCGGAGATAAAGTGGTAGAGGAGCGTTCTATTCTAGATCGAAGGCATACCGTAAGGAGTGCTGGACGAAATAGAAGTGATTATGCCGGAATGAGTAGCGAAAAAATACGTGGAAAACGTATTCGCCGA
>Ga0080064_1000296_pt1:5000-143095 | contig 143095 bp, 150 predicted proteins | sample Subgrocontami54m_FD_69260 | JGI IMG/M metagenome (GOLD analysis project Ga0080064, IMG submission 69260) | Subsurface groundwater microbial communities from S. Glens Falls, New York, USA - GMW46 contaminated, 5.4 m (SPADES assembly) (version 2) ...
TGAGGGGCAACTCTCTGGGAGAGTAGGTAGTTGCCAGCATTAATTTTAAAATAGAGGGGTTGGGCCCACAAGGCCTGGCCCTTCTTTTTTTATTTCATAGCGGGTCCTGTAGGCGAACAGCCCCATGGGTGCTCATCTTAGATGGGTGGTAGACTGCGCGCCCACGGGGCTCCTCGTTCGCCGCCACCCGCTATTAAAAATCTAAACACTACCCATGTTCTATGTCGTCCACTTTCTAAAGAGATGCCGACACTTTCTAGGCGCAGTGACAAAAAAGCTGGCAACTTTTGGACAGCAGGGGCGGAGAACGATTTTCTTGGCAAAATTGGGGAGTGGAGTTAGACTTAATTCGATAAAGTTTGTTAAAAAAGGAGTGAATATGGCAATTAAATGCCCTGATTGTGGAGAGGTCTTGGTGCTAATTCAAAATCCAAGAGACGGAAATGATATATTTTTTAAATGCAAGAATAACCATAAGCATGAGGCTATGAAGACAGGTAATAACGAAATCGGATTAAAGAAGCCATATCCTTTTAACTTGAATAAATAAGATTTGTATAAATATTGGGCGCCGTTCGATAAATAGTAAATAAAGACAAAGGTAAAGGCGGATTAATATGGATATCATAGGAGTTGTAGTTAATTTATTTGGTATCGTTTGGACAATCATAGGGATTTTTAGTAATAGAAGCGTTAAAAAGGCTCTCTTAAAAGAAAAAAACATGATTAGAGAGAAAATCTTAGATTTTAGAAGCCGATTAGATGTTTACAGACGAACATTGGATGAAGACAAAATTATTCACAAAGATAAAACTTTAAACACAGTTCATATTAGAATTCAAGAGATAGATGCTATCGTGGTAGACCTTGAAAGATTTAGTAAGAGCTTAATTATACCGTAAACCGAACCTCGCCCGGAATGAAACTTTTAGAACAGGTTCTTTTTAACATCAAACGTGAGGAGAAAATTTGAATATGAGAAAACTTACCCTGTGCGTATTAACGATTGTTTTTATCACTGGGTGCGCAACATCTTCGACACCAAAGTCTAGTTTATACAGCGATAAGCCAATTCATTCGGCTACTAATCCAGATTCTATTCTAATTTACCATGCTGATCCTCCTCGGTCATTTGTCAAACTTGGAGAAGTTGAGTTAATTGCCGATAAATATTTTGGACCTGGAACTGGTATGACCAGAGGAGTTATTGGAAATCTAGCAAATATAGGTGATACCGAAGCATCATTTGAAAGTAAATTGAAGTTCAAAGCTGCGGAAATGGGTGGGGACGCAATCATTATCTTTGAAGATACTTTTGCAGGGGCTGAACATGCGGCAACTTATGGTCGAAAAGTTCGTGGAACGGTAATTAGATTTCAATAGACCGAACCACTAAGCCGGACCCCGTCCCGAGGGGAGAGATAAGAGGATAAATTTATGGAAGCTTCGGATAGGGAAATTGTCAGTAGGCGAGTTTTGAATGCGCCGCGGGAGAGGGTGTTCAAAGCGTGGACGGACCCGGATATCTTGGCAAAGTGGTGGGGGCCGAAAGGGTTCACCAATACTTTTCAGGAGTTTGATATGTGGCCGGGAGGGGCCTGGCGCTTTATCATGCACGGTCCGAACGGCGTTGACTATCCAAATCAGAGCGTCTTTGTCGAGATCGTGCCGAACGAACGCGTTGTCCTTGACCATGTGGTGGCTCCTCGATTTCGGCTGACCGCTACTTTCGAGGATCAGGGCGGAAAGACCAAGCTCACTTTTCGGGGGTTGTTCGAGACCGCTGCTATATGCAAAAATGTTGAGACATACGCCGTCGACGCCAACGAGCAGAATTTTGACCGCCTTGAAGCGGAACTAGCTAAAATGAGGAAAAAGGCACAGGTTGAAAAGACAATCTAAGGGAATTATGAATAAGGAGGTGTATGTTTGAAGAATTTGTGCTTGTTTATAATGGTTTGCTGCTTTTTTGTTTTTTCAAATATTGCCGAAGCGAAGAATCTTGGGCACAATATACCCGCGCCTGAGATAGATATTCATAAAGCGCTGGATATAGCAGATAAACATGCCGCTCAGCACGATCCAGGAATTATTAAAGGGAGATTATATGCGCGCGAGGCAAGTTACATCGGCAAGGCGCCAGCAGAACCTTTCTGGGTTATTGCTTATAGTGATTCTATTTCAGATCGCTTTTATGTGATTGTGCATACGGATGGAAAATCTGAAATTCAAACACCTCGTTGATAGCTTATAAACCGGACCAGGTCAGGAAGGCTTGAAAAGGGACAGGTTAGGTGAGAATATCAGTTAAGGCGCATCCGAAAGCGAAGAGACCAAAAGTTTTAAAAGTAAGTGAATCGGCCTACGAAGTGTGGGTGAACGAAGCGCCGGACAAGGGGCGTGCGAATGAGGCCATTGTAGAGGCCATGAGCGAAGAACTCAAAATACCTAAGTCGCGATTGGCCATTGCTTCGGGATCGACCTCAAAAAATAAGGTCCTGGAAATCAAATGAGAATCATGGGGGTATTATGTTAGTTGCAATTAAGTTAGTTTTATCAGCGTCGATCATCACCTTCGCCTCATGGCTGGCGGGGAGAAAGCCCATTTTGGCGGGGCTGATCGTCGCGCTGCCGCTCACGTCGATGCTGAGCATTCTTTTTTCTTATGCGGAGTACCGTGACATGGCCAAGGTCAATGAGTTCGCGAAGTCGATATTCGTGTTCGTGCCGCTGTCGCTTGTTTTCTTCATCCCATTCCTGCTCAATAAATGGATGAAGTTCGGGTTTGCGGTGACCTATTTAACAGGGTTAGGATTGCTTGTGGCGGCCTACGGCCTTTACCGGCTTTTCGGGGGTACGGTTTAATATACCGTACCTGTCCGAAATGATGAAAAAGGGACAAGTTAGAGATGCCATCAATTCCCTTATTTTTAGGAGGCCTGATTTTTGCTGTTCAAAACCACGCAAAAAAACTTTTTTATTCTGCTTAGCGGGTTAATCTTACTGCTTTGCGGGCTGATCGTCCCGACAGTGTTTTTTTTGGTTTGGGATTTAAAAGTGCATCAAAAGGTGGCTGCAAAGAAATCTATGGTTTTAAATCACTGCGGCTACCGCGGAGAGATCGTAGCAAATAAAAAAAATAATGAGATCAGGATTTTTGTGTTGGGAGGGAGCACGGCCTATGGTTATGGCGTTCTCGATGACGAAACTCTTCCTTACTATTTGCAGATGATGCTAAATAAAGAGCATGGCTTATTCGGTGTAAAGTTTAATGTCCTTAATTTGGCTTTCAATTCGGAAAGCGCCATTTGCTTTAAATCGACACTCAAGCAATTTGATTATCTCAACGGAGACATCGTCTTAAGCTATTCCGGGTATAACGATCAGTCGCCGGATTTTAGTTATTACCGTTTCGAGAGTGATTGTTTTAGAAATAGGTCTTTGGTTTTTAAAACTACCGGTTATTTTCCGATTCTTTTTCTGAAGTTACGCGAACGATATTTTCTGTTCCGATATGGAAATGTCGAAGAAGGATATAGAAGGAATCAGGTGCTGAAGCAAAGGGTGCACGAATTTTGTTTAGTTCTGGCGTTCAAGATGAAATTTTTAAAAAAATTAGAAGGGAGACAATTGGAAGATGCCGCCATCGACAAGTACGTCAAAACTATCAAGAAAGCCGCCGATTTCTCTCTTGAAAGAGGGAAGGGATTTGTTTATGTCAGGCAGCCTCAAATTGCCGATAATGCATTCGTTGAACGCGAGGACGCGGCTGTGAAGGAGGCCTTATTGGCGTCCTATGGAGACTCCAAGAAATTTCTATACATTGACTTGTATGACGTGTTTAACGAACGGCTTGCTCATGGCAAGCTTCCTCCAGACCTTTCATTCGACGGCATGCATCTGACTCCCATAGGAAATAGGATCATCGCCGAAAAAATAATGACGGCAATGTCCGATTATACCGATCGCTTTGTACGTCAGCGCAGCCACATGTTGACCAGACAACGACGTCTGATGGCAGCTTAAATTTTCAAACGTCGAATCGCACTACGGATAAGCAGGCGTCGGGCAGGGTGAAAAAGGGACGCGTTAGAGATTCTAGATGAGTAAAAACGGTTTTATCGAGTATGTACTTCACGACGCGATGCAGGGTATCGACGGCCTGACAGCGAAGGCGATGTTTGGGGGTCATGGGCTTTATAAAGACGGTGTGGTGTTCGGGATCATCGCCGATGACCAGCTTTATTTCAAGGTTGACGTGAAGAACCTGCCGCAGTATAAAGAGCGGGGAAGCCAACCATTCAAGTATGAGGGCAAAAACCGCAAGCTGATCGCGTTGTCGTATTGGGAGGTCCCGGCCGAGATATTGGAGGATCGCGAGCTATTGGCCGAATGGGTTGAAGCGTCGGTGGCCGCCAGCCTGCGCAACGCAAAAACAAAGAAGATTAAAAAATAGATGTATACGTGACTCCTGCCTACCGGCACCTGTCCGCCGCGGCGGAGGCAGGATTGATAACAGGAGACAACATGAAAAATCGGCTTTACATCTTAATCAGTTTAATGTTTTTGTTTCTTTTATTTCCGGCTGGGGTGAGAGCTCAGAAAGCGACCGCCGATTTTTCGGCAGATATCATCAGCACTACGGCCCAAGGGGCCATGAATATGAAGATTTATTCGACCACCGGAAAAAGCCGGGTGGAGATGCCTGGAAATATCATGATCATCCGTCAGGACTTTGGGGTGATGTGGATGGTGATGCCGGATCAAAATATGTACATGGAACGACCCATCGATTACGCGATGCTTGCCAGGACCTCACCAGTATTAGAGCGCGCAATCGAGCGCGTGCCGATGGGGAATGAATCGATTGACGGAGTTGTGGCGCAGAAATCCAAAATTACTTACGAGGTAAACGGCCGCCCTGATTCTATGTATCAATGGATCGGGCCAAAAGACATGCCTATCCGCTCTCAAGCGATAGACGGAAGTTGGACCGTGGATTATAAGAATATTTCTATGGGGCCTCAGCCGGATTCGCTTTTTGAGCCTCCGGCCGGATACCAAAAAATGGCGATCCCATCCATGGGCGATATGGTGCAGGCGATGCAAAACGGCTCATAAACCCACAAAACCGGACCCCCCGCTTCCGCTGGGATAGGGGTTTTCAAGAGACTTGCTTTGATTTTATAACAGACCTACAGCCTTTATTGACTCCTTAGTAATCCGTTTATTAATCCATAACTTTCCTAGGCGTAATTTTATGCCACAATAACTTATGATTAATACTCAAATCAATATTGAAATTTAGTCAAACATCAGGTATGCTTCCTCCTGAAATGAAACACCAAGGCTTGGATTGGCCAGGCCTTTGTGTTCCATGGTTGTGGTTTAACCGAAGGGAGTCCCAATGAGGTTCGTTAATCGTATGTTGATCGCGGGGTCTTTAGCATCTCTGGTTGTGGGTGTTTTGATGGCCCCACTACCGGCTTTGTACGCGGCGGAGAAAAAGACGGCGATGGAGCAGGAGAAACAACAGGGCTATGTCGCGTCGAGAGAGGGTGATAAATATCACAAAACCTCTTGTCGTGTGGCAAAAAATATAAAAGCCGAAAATAAAGTGTCTTACCAATCCAAGGCCGAGGCGGAAAAAGACGGTAAAACGCCTTGCGGGATTTGTAAGCCTTAGGGCTTTTTTTGAGTGATTTCTAAAGGCGTCCTTCCTAGGAGACGCTTTTAGAAATTTATCTCAAAGCTCACAGCCTCTTCGCCCAAGGACTCGTAAACACAATAGAAGACGTTAACCGGCAAATGCGGTAAAATAATAAATCATGATCACCGCTGAGCCCCTCAATTTGAAAGCCGAACAGCAAAAAACGCTCGCGACGACACGCCGCCACTGCGGACTTCTCGCGTCGCTTCTTTTCATTTCGATGGACATTTTTTATGGGCGCAAACGTACGCTCTCAAAGTTCAAGGTCCTCGAAGTGATCGCTCGTGTACCCTACCAGTCCTGGGAGCATGTCGCGTATATCGCGATGACGCATATGTACACGAAGCCCAATTTCGCGAGACGCATTTTTGAATTCGTAAAGGAAAGCCGTTCCCAGCAGGACAACGAACAGTGGCACTTGCTCATTCTTGAAGAGCTTGTGCAAAAACAGAAGTTTCACGAGAACTTTTTTTATTATCGTCTTTTACCCCAGTTTGTCGCGTTCTTTTATTACCATGTGAGCTGGCTGCTTTATGTCATTCATCCTGCCTGGAGCTATGCTTTGAATGCTGATTTTGAGGACCACGCGGAACACGAATATATGGAGTTCGTGCGTGAAAATCCTGCGTTTGAGTCTCAGCCGTTCGAGAGCGATTTCGCGGATGATTACGGACGATTTGAAAGGTTGGCGGACCTTTTCCGTCGCATCGGCCTCGATGAGCGTAACCACAAAGAAGAGAGCCTTGCCCGCATCGCGCACGCTCGCTTCGATTAATCTTAAGAAGGATGAGTCAATATTTTAGAGAGCGACCAAAATACCGGCCTCGTAACAAAGTCGTTAAATCAGGCGGCGTGAGAAGCGGAAGAGAATGGAGGGGTTAAAAAGATGAAAGAGCAATTGCGGGATTTAGGGCTTTTGTGGCTCAGGGTGTTGTTTGGCCTGGGTATGGCATATCACGGTTACGGAAAGGTCTTCGCCGGACAGATCACAATGCTTACCGAAGGTGTCACGAAGATGGGGTTTCCGATGCCGCATGTGTTTGCCTGGATGGCGGCGTTGGCGGAATTTGCAGGCGGGATTTGCCTGGCGCTGGGGCTCGGCACACGCATTGCCGCTTTCTTTATTTTAGTGAACATGTCGGTTGCGGCTTTTATCGCGCACAAGGCCGATCCTTTCCAGGTCAAAGAACTGGCCTTGGCTTACTGGGCGGCCGCCGGCGCTTTGGTGATGACGGGCGGCGGGGTATTCGGCGTCGACGGGATTTTTAATAAAAAGACGAAGTAGCCGAACGTGCCTTGAGCGATTGGCAATGAATTATAAAATTTTGATAGTGATTTTAGCGTTGGGAACGATGATTAGAGCTGACGCCTACGCCGCTGAGACCAAAAAAAGTCTAAAGATTCTTGGGGTAGGGGATTCGACGACCGCGGGAACGCCAGGGTTCCAATCGCCCGCAGAGGCGCCACCTGAAGGAGCTGGAGACGAAAAAAGCCAATACGCTTATTGGATGATGCGGCGCCATCCCGAGTGGCAAGTGAGTAACCGCGGCGTTGCGGGCAAGCGTTCGGATGAAATCTTGGCAAGGTTGGGCGGGGATCTTGAGATCGCGAAGCCTCAAGTGGTTATTATTCTGGCTGGTGTAAATGACGTGTATCAAGGGCGCTCGGTGGGATCGGTAGAGGCCAATCTTCAAAAAATGTATAAACTCGCCACAAACGGATCGCGCAAAATTGTCGCTTGTACGATACTTCCGTATAACACAGCGGATCCGATCCGGCAGAAGCGCATTCTCGAGATCAATGATTGGATACAGTCCTATGCCAAAGACCATGGATTTATTTTTTGCGACACGTTTCGCGCGCTGAATAGCGCCGACCAACCCTTTCATCTTATCAACAGTCCTGACGGGATGCACCCATCTCTTGAGGATTATAAGCGCATGGGAGAAACTATCACAGAGGCAGTGGAAAAAGGGACGGCAATCTAAACGGCATGGCTTCACGGGGGCTTTATGGCTATAAAAACTGATTTAAAAAAAATACCGGGTATCGGGAAGAGGGTCGCTGGTGACTTGGAAGCGCTGGGGATCTTCCACGCCGAGGATTTGAATGGCAAAGATCCGGAGAGCTTGTATCAAAGACATTGCAAGAAAGCGGGGTATCCGGTAGACCGGTGCATGTTGTATGTTTTTCGATGCGCGGTGTATTTCGCGTCGAATAAGGAACATGATCCAAAACTGCTTAAATGGTGGAGTTGGAAGGATAGAGTAAACGACCAAAAAGATAGAAATAAATGAACTTGATTTTGGGTATGCGACCCCCAAGCGGCTGGCCGGGTAACACCCATTTTTTACGCCTATCTCCTTGTATTTTCAGGTTTATAGGGTAAAATTTAAGAAGACACAGAAAGCCCGTGCCAGAGGCAAAACTACTGTAAAGTAGTGACGCAAAGCTATAGGGCCCCCAGGAGGGCAGCCAGTTGCCACGTTTAATCTACATATTCTTCGCTCTTTTCGCGGCGATCATCGCCGTGTCTTCACCTATTCCACCGGTATACGCGGACACTGAAGCCGATTTTAAATTCATGGACCTGCGAAGGCAGCTTCGCGAACATCCCGATGGGCCGGAAGCGCGCCACTATTTGTTTTCAATCGGAGAATACTATTTCGAACAGGACATGCCCACCGCAGCCTCTGACTGTTTCGTGCGCATGGAACCCGAGGCGTCCCGTGGCACGGAAGACCTTTTGGCTCTGGTTTATCTCGCACGCTGCGCCCAGGTTTTGAAAAACCAGAAAATGCTTTCTTTTTTCGACGCGAAACTTCAAGACGCTTTGGCGTCGCGGGGTTTTTTCGCGCTGTTCAACAGCGCCCGTTCCGGGACCTGGCGCTCAACCTTTGGGAACCGTTTCGATTTCAAAGAAGAAGTAGACCGGCTGGAGATCCGGCTAAATGAAAAACCTTTTTACGCGATTAGCCTCTCCTAAATTCCACGTCAAAGCGGCCTGCTTTTTTGTTTGCGCGGCCGGCATCCTTTGGTATACAGCCGATCTATGGACGCAAAGAAAACTTCCTTATCTCGAGTCAGCCTTGACCGCCGTGATGCAGCGGCCCGTCACCATCGAAAAAGCCCACTATAACCCATTTTACGGGATTTTGCTGGACGGCGTTGACATGAAAGGAGACACGCTGCAAACACCCTTTCATATCCGCAGGGCTCGGATCCTTACGGGTTTGTATTGGCGGTCCGGTCTCGGCCTTAAAATCGGCAAGCTCGTTTTTGAAAATCCGACCACAACGCTACGGATGCCGTTGAACAATCGTTTTGATCCCGCTGCGATCCTTCGAAATCTCACGGCCGAATTGGGGACTGTCGGCGCGCTCAAGATCCGAATGGACGCCTCGTTGCTCGAAGTCCGCCAAGGAAAGATCGTGCTCGACACGTCCGGTGAAAACAAGGCCAAGCTCTGGTTCGGTCCCTCCGAGATCCGGTATTCGTTCACGGCCGTTCGTAAAGGAACGGCCGTTAAATTCAAAACGATTGTTGCACAAATCGGGCCTATCTTGCTGAAAGGCACCGGCGCGATTGATCTTTCGGACAAGACCGGCTCCTACCAGTGCTCACTCTCTTCAGGGAAAGTTCCTTTGGACAGATTCAAGGATCTTTTGCCGTCGGTGTTATTTGCTTCCGGCGAGGTACGTTTTCTCGCCGAGGTGAGCGGAGATGTGTCGCGCTATGAACCTTCCCTGGACGTCGAATTTTATAACGGCTATGCGTATGGCTTGAATGAAAAAGTTTCCGTGGAAAATCTGGAGGGCCTGGTGCGCCTCTCGAAAAAGCGTGTGGAAATAAATGAGTTCCAGATGACCGTGAATGATGTCCCAGTACGCGTGAATGCCTTATGGCTGGATAAAAGACGGTTTGTTATGAAGGCGTCGACATCTCCCGGAACAGCGTCTTCGGGACTCGCGGCTCTTGATATCGTCGGTGCCTCGCTGAAAGCCGAAGGCGTGTGGCTCAAAGATGGCTGGGGCGGGTCCGCGCAATTCAAGACACGGCAGCCCGGTGCCGGCGGCAACAACGTTTTAGCCCTGACGTTCCAAAGGTTGGATTCGCAAAGCTGCGGACCGCTCAAGCTTCGTTGGCGCCACTGGATTGAATCGGACGACAGCGTCATTTTTTCCTTGAACCGGCTGGCGTTCGCGCTCGCGGCCACGCGGAATGAGCTGACGCTCAAGGTTTCCGACACTTCGCTGAAAGAAGGAAACGCGCGTTTTAAGCTTGGCCTGCGTTTTGCGAAACCAACCTGCGAAATATCGTCCTCACTCACGGACGTGAACGTATCTAAAATCTTGCACTACGTGAGGAAAAGTTACCCGATCAATGGAAGGCTATCGGCCTCAATTTTTTGGAGCGGCAAGCGTAATGGCTCGCGCGGTAACGGCGTTTTCAAGATAACGAACGGCACGATCGGCCCGAGCGAACCCTTGGCCCGTTTGGCGAGGCAGACTGGCATCGAGGCATTTAGTGCGATCCGCTTCGACGTGTTAGAGGGCCGGATCAATTATGAAAACGGTATTTGGCAGCTCAAAAATTTCCGTTTGTTGGGCAACAAACTCCGGATAGGAGCAAACTTGAAGGTGAACGCAGAGCGCGCGTCGGGCCTTCTTTCGGTGAAAGTGCTTGCCTCTTCGATCAACGAGTCGTCGGATCTTCGATGGCTGCGCGGCTTCGTCGGCGCTGAGGACTGGATAGATTTTGATTTCAAGGTTGCCGGCTACCTTGCGTCTCCACGCGTGCAGTGGCTCAGCGGAGAATTCAAAAAAAAGATCGAATCGCGTCTTGCACCCTGGATGCGAAATATCGTGACGCAGCACATCGAAAAACAGATGTCCAAAATGTCCGCGCCCACCCTCTAAAGCCTCCCAGTGGGTTTTTTAAGTCAAATTTTTCCTGCCGTGTTCCATTTGGCATTTGGCGTGCCATTTGCTAAAATGACCGCATGTCCAAAGCCAAAAAACTAACCCCCGAACAATGCTCCGATAAAATTTCCTCGTGATTACTTCAATAGGTCGTGGAGACAAGGGAACGATTTTTCTTATTGGTGATCCACAAATAAAAGGAGGATCTCATGAACACTAAGCGTTGGTTTCTTGCGGGTTTGACGGCGTTTGTCGTAATTTCCGTACTGGACTTCATTACGCACCGGCATCTTTTGATGGGTTTTTATCAAGAGACACGGTCAGTGTGGAGGGGCGAAGAAGGGCATAAGTTGATGTGGTTAATGATATTGGGGTCGCTGCTTTTCAGTTTTGTCTTTACTTGGATCTATTCCAAGGGTTACGAAAAAGGCAAGGCGGGTATCGGACAAGGCCTGCGCTTTGGATTTTTGATAGGGCTTTTGACCTCTATTTTTTACGTGACGATATGGTATGTGGTTCTGCCGATCCCATTGTCTCTGGCGCTCGGCTGGTCGCTTGGCCAGTTCGCGGATTGCATCGGTGCCGGCATCGTGGTGGGGCTCATTTACCAAAACTAGGTTTCATTATATGAAAACCTTTTTTAACGACCCGGTCATTTGGCTTTTGACAAGCGCCTTGCTTTTGGGAGTCTGCGCGTACTTGCCTCTTCGGATCACCAATGACAGGCTTCGGAGTTTTGTTATGCGATGGGTGCTTGTGCCGGTCAGCATCGTCATTATCGTGTATGTTTATCCGGTTGGCATAGAGGTTTTTCGGCTGCTGGCTACGAAATAGAACATAAAGGGCGCGGGCGGGTTTAACGATAGTCTGATTAACCCATCTCCAAGGCGGGTACTTTTTTTATTTTTATACTTGAATTTTTAAACCTCTTCGTGTACAATTGCGGAACGTAATTATTCAGCAAGAGCCAAATTAATATAACCATTTGGAAATAAATAACTTATGAAAAGACGTGATACCATTGTTTTGGTAGTTGCCGTTGTTTGCGGGATATTGGCTTTCAGTTTGGTCATGAAAGTTTTAAAGAAATCATCTCAATCGGCGACATCGGAAGGAATCGCTACCGAAGGCAACGCGAAAGGTCCGCTTCCGATCCCCAGCGGGATGAGCGCCTTAACGCTTTATTCCAAGGACGTTGAAAATATGCCTAATGCTTTAGGGATAGGCAGTTATGTGGATGTTTTAGGCATGATGCCCAATTATGAGGACAAGATGGAATTGCAGACGATCGTCCGCAGCGCGCAAGTCGTCAATTTAGACAAAAAAGAGGGAGTGAGCGGCATAGATTCCATCACCATCGTATCGACTCCTGCCGGAGCGGAGGTTGCCACAAAAGCGATGGCGCAAGGCAAGATTCATTTGATCCATCGCCCGGACGGCGCGGGAAAAGGGTCGTTTCAGTTTAACGGCATAGGGGTTACGGAAGTCATTCGTGGAGTTGAGAAGGACAAGAGCGTTCATGTGGATAAGTAGATAGAAAGGAAACATACGGTGAATAAAATATTCAGTTTGGATAACTTTAAAAGGCAAGTGGATAAAAACGCGATGTACGTCTGGTACGTGGTCCTCGCGCTGATGATCTTCTTTATGGCCAAAGGCGCCAGAGCACAAGGGGAAGTGAATAAAGGCCCACTACAGCCTTACGTCCGGACCATGCAATGGCCTGCTTTCGAAGGAGCCCAGACCACTCCGATCGTGATCACAAAAAGTACTTCTCAGGTTCTTCGGTTTGACCGGGCCATTACACGGACCGCGATCTCGAATCCCGCCGTTTGCGACATCACGCCTATCGGAGGCCAGGATGTGCTGCTCAATTCTAAGGACGCGGGCACCGCTAACCTGATCGTGTGGGACAATGCCAATAATATCGCCAGTTACAGCCTGGACTCCACTCCGAATCTTGATAAATTGAACAGCCTGTTCCTCAATGTTGATCCTGACGCCGCTTTAAAGGTGGTCCCGTTCAACGGGACGGTGGCGGTTTACGGGACCGTCGAGACAAGTCTCAAATTGAAGCAGATCGAGCAGGCGGCGAAGGCCTTTGATAAGGACGCCATCAGTTTTGCACGGCTCAGGGAATCAAAAGAGATCCTGTTGGAAGTGCGGTTCGCCGAAGTGAGCCGAAAGAACAATAAGGATTTCAAGTTTGATTATGAGGCGTTAGGCCAAAAATATCATATTTTGGGATTTAACGGGCAAACCGGAATCCAGCAACAAACAGCATTGCCGGCCGGCGCTACCACAGCTTATACCCCTAAAGGCGCAGCGACCGTATTTCCTATTTTGCAAACGCCTGTCGGAAGCGTTGCCAATCTTTACGGGTCTTATGCTGATGGCAGTTTTTTACTTCAAAATTATTTAAAGTTCCTCGAGCAGGAGAATATCTTAAAGATCATCGCGAGGCCGAATCTGGTGGCCAAGGACGGGGAAGAGGCGCAGTTCCTTGTTGGCGGCGAATTCCCAGTGCCGATCGTCACCAATAACAACATCAATATTGATTATAAGCAATTCGGGACGAAATTAAAATTCACTCCGGATGTGCTGGATAATCAGGTGATCCGGCTCAAAGTCGAGACCGAGGTGAGCGAACTTGATTTTAGCAATACGGTTGTTTTAAGCGGGATCACTATCCCCAGTATCATTAAAAGGAACCATCAGACGATCGCGGAACTGCAGGATAATCAGACTTTTGTGATAGGCGGTTTGATCACCCAAAAGATCAATCGAGTTCACAACAAAGTTCCACTTCTCGGAGATATCCCCCTGATCGGGCTTGCGTTCAATGGGGATTCTTACACACGAACCGATGTTGAGCTTATTGTGGTGATCACTCCTCATATCGTTAAACCTCTTAATCTGAATGAGACTAAGGCTTTTTATGACCCCAAGAGTGTGACCTCGGCCGTAGGTGCTTATAGCGCACCATACGCGGATAGCCAGGGCGATACCATCAAACAGATGATCACGCAGGATGAAGTGTTAAAAGATATTAACGGGAAACCTGTACCAACCGCAGTTAAACCTTCCAAGAAGTAAGCATTAAATCCAAAAACCGGCGATAATTATTTCGCCGGTTTTTTTTGTGTCCTTACCAATCAGAATTATATTCTAATCGAGTCTTCTCTTTCTAATAATGATTTGACACTGGCAGAAGGCCCGCTGGAAAATCTAAAGATATCAAGTAAATCTAGGGGAAGAGTTGATGAAGAAGACTGCAGGCGGTTTATTTAACCAGACGGATCTGGATCCGTCGTGCTATTGTCAAAAAGAGTGATGTAAGTTTACTAGAATCAGGGGTTTGTAAATACAATCCTGACGGTTGCGACGATTCAAATTTATTTTGTCCTGGGAAGGCCGGGTCGCCGCTTGACAAAGGGTCGTTGGCAATTTTTCTTAATAAGATTGATTTGATAGTACCTGTGTCATTCACATCTTGATAAGGATCTATCTTATTGCCGCTTTCAACTCCCAAGCCGATCGCATAAATTGTGATTCCCGTATCCGTCGGATTGGCCGCGATCTTAGAGTTCTTGGCATAACCCGCCTCGATCGCGGCGAGATCATAAGCCTCTTTTTCGATTTCCGATTGACCGCTATTGGAAAGGTTGGTGATGGTGCTGCCGGCGTCATCCTTGCCTCGCTGAACTCCTTTGGAATCAAGGTAGCTATAGTCATTTAGACAATTGGCAATACCAATCGGCGCATTAGGCAGATGATCGCTACAATGCTCGGTCGGAGGCGGTAAGACATTTCCAGCATCCTTATTCAGGACATTGTCATCCGAATCAGTTTGCGCATAATAATCATAGAGCCCGCTTCCCGCCGGGTTTTGGCCTAGAGGCTGCCAGGTAGTCGGTGCGCCGCTGGGTTTTGTAGCACGTGGTTTTAAAAAATGGCCACGAATTGTCGTTGGTGCGCCGTCTGTCATGATCACGATGGCCTTGACAGCGTTTTGGGCGTTATTGACGGCATTTTCAATTTGAGTCCTGCCGATTTGGAGCCCTTCGGCGATATTGGTATCATCCGCCGCGCTCAGTGCGTTGATTTGATTTTTGATCGTCGCTTTGCTATTGGCACCGGACTGCCTTATCACGTCCATCGGGTGAATCACGGTGCCCTTGTAATTAAACTTGATCACCGCCATCTGGTCGACATTCTCCAGAAAAGTATCCACAAAGGCGCCGGCCGCTGTTTTTAAATCAGCTATTTTAGTGCCGGACATGGAGCCGGAACTATCCAACACAAGGCTTATCAGAGCGGGGTTGCGTTTTGCTACACTTTGAGCGTTTATTGTGGAAGAGGGGTTGGGGGATCTGATCAATCCCATGAACAAAGTTTTTACGTTGATACTCGCGTTTACCGTCAGGGTCATTTCCCTGCTGGCGGAGTCAACGGCCGCTGTCGATATAATCTCCTTGATATCGCTGGCGGCGATGCCCATCTGCTTTAAATTGTAAGCCACCATTTCATTGGATGCGGCCTCAGCCGTCGCCATTCCTAAGACATCATTTCCGGTTTGAGAGATCCTGGCCACAAGGCTTGTGATGCCGGCAATCGACCCTGCGTCGACAGCGATCCGTAAGCGCGTTTTCTTGATAAAAAGGTTTGCTATGTCTATAGAAAGGCCGGTCAAAGCCATCAAGATCACGGTGGTAAGCGCAAGGATAACCAACGCTTGGCCGTTTTCATTTTTTCGTAGAAACGGAGATTTTTTAGAAGATCGAATTTTCATAGATCACCTTCGGTAAACTTAATAAGTTAAGCAGGCCTTCGATCGGAGTCAGAGGCGTGTACGCATAAAAGGCTTCGCCAACGACCACAACGCCTTGATTCCGTACCACGGTCGCGTCAATACTTTGAAGGGAATAATGGCTCGCGTTGCTGCCACTGCCTATCTTTTTAACGCCAAGAGATTTTAGTGGCGGCGGGTTACTGTTGTTGGTTGTGTCGAGCCCGTAAACACTCACAATCACGGTACCCTTATTATCAAAATCCGGCAGAATACTTTGCACGTTCTGATGGACACCGGCCAGAGTTTTATCAAGGCATGGGCCTATGGCGGACTCCGACAAGGATGCGCAGTCCCTGAATGCGGCATTAGCGGTCTCACGGCTGATCGACGATATTCTCTGTTGTCTGACGAACAGAAAACTAAATTCTAAAACTGCGTAAAAGAAAATAAAAATGATCGGAATGATGAACGCGAATTCTACCGCTGACTGGCCTTTAGAATTCAACCTATTTAATTTCAATGACTTATAGAATTTCATGTGTAAGGATTTTTATAGTGATCAATCAAATAACGTAATCAAACTGTTTGCGGGCATTTCATTCCACTAAACGAGAAATTACGCGAACGATTGCTCCGGGATAGATGTCGTTCTGATCGACGTGGAAGGCGACGACGCCATTCATCAAAACCGTTTTTGCTACAACAGTGCCATAATAATCCGGGGTGCCAGCAAGCTTAAGATCGCTTTGCGGGGCATAGATAGAACCAAAAAAAGTGGGGGTGCCCTTTAAATCCATGTTGGCGGCCTGTGAGCCTGTTACAAAAAATTGAAGGTTGCTCGGTAGTGTCGTTGAATTGACAACAGCGCTCCCATTGACATCCAACTGCCCGGTAACAAAAATGATGGTCAGACCCGTGATGTTTATGGTAGAGCCACCGGTTAAGCCGAAGTTCTCGAGGTAGTATGTCCCCGGAGGCAGGCTGACAGTCTTCTTCCCCGATAAACTGATACCGCCTTTCCCATCGTTTGCAGCCAACGGAATTTTGCTATTGTCATTGGTCGTTGCCGCGTTCCCCACATCGATAGCAGGAAAGTTAAGCGGTTGAGTGTTTGGTGTTCTCGTTCCGGTCACTGTGCCTCCCGTTGCGGTGTGACCCGGACCGGGAATCGCATTTCCATATATCGTGGGGTTGCCAATGAGTGAAATGTCTCCGTTACTGCACACTCCCGCGTTACTGCTGGGAACATTATAAGGCCCTTGGCTAGAATCGTAACTATTAACGGAGGGGTTGCCTTTCAGGGTTACACTATTAATACCCGTGACCCCGCACGTCACACTTTGGGCTGCGGCGGTGGCTTTCGCATCCACGTTTATAGTTGAAATACCGACCAGAGGTCCAAAGATCAGCGATGCAGGTTTTCCGGTCAATGTGATTCGGACGGCTTTATTGATCAGAGACGATGGGGGCGCAGGTGTGAAGATGTGGGCTTTATAATCCCAGCTTCCAACCTGCGTGTTTCCGGCTGTTATCAAACCACTTCCGTTGGGATAATTCAATCCAGCAATGCCTTTGGCTATGGACACCGCTTGATCAAGAGAGGGTGTATGAGCGGCCGCTGCCACAGCACTTGCATCGACCATGTGTTGTAGCTGAAGCCGTGTGAGATATACTTTTCCTAGGTCCACGGATAGACCTGATAATACCAAAATGACAGTGGTAGACAGCGCTAACACCACGAGCGCTTGGCCCGCTTGTTTTTTTGAAAGAGACAGATTTTTAATAGATCGTTTTTCCATAAAGCTCCTCCGGAAAATTTAATAAGCTCAGCAGTTTCTTAATCGGAGTTATGGGCTGATAAGGATAAAATGCTTCGCCAACGACAACAATCCCTTGATCCGTTACCAGTTGTGCATTAAGGGCACCGGCTGAGTAGAGGCTGGTACTATTGCCACCGGCACGACTAGAGCCGAGGAGTACAACGGCCGGCGGATTTGCCTTGCTCGCGGGGTTTGATCCATAAACGCTTGCGATAAGGGTCCCCTGGCTTGTAAAATTCTGAAGCAGACTATCCGATTTAGAATCAATTTGATTTACGAGATTTCCCACGCAGCTTGTGAGTTGACTGCCGGTCAGCGATGAACAATCCTGGAAGCAGGTATTCGCCACTTCGCGGCTTAAGGTGGACACTCTTTGAGTTTGAATAAATAAGCGGCTAAACTCTAAAACCGCATAAAAGAAAATAAAAATGATCGGAATGATGAATGCGAATTCAATGGCCGATTGGCCTTTAGAATCTAACCCATTCAATTTAAATAGCTTATGGCTCATTTCGAGTGAGTGCCTGTACATTGACAATGTAGTTACCGCTATTATTGCCTGTAATTTTTGTCAAAAGCGCGGAGAGAGGATTTAAAGTGACCGTGGTTTGTCCGATCAATTTGTAAAACGTTAAAGGAGCGCCGGGCGTGGCTCCTCCGGCGCTGTCGGCAAACGATACATCGACATTCTTAATCCCAAGGCCGCCCGCTACGGTAGTCACCTTGGACGCGATAGCCCCGCTGGAATTTCCAAGGCTTCCAAAACGCGCGCCTTCATTGACGGCGTATTGCAGTCCGACCCAGTTATAGCAAATCCTTCCCATGTCGCCCAAGACCAGCAGGAACGCTAAAAATATCAATACGGATAGGGCAAACTCCACCGCGGCCTGGCCGTTTTGGCGGGAAGAATAAGCTTTTAGTTTCATATAAGATTGTCCTTTTGCAGGGAAAGGTGATCACCGACCGCGCAGTCTCTATCAACGCCGGCCGCAAATTCGATCACCGAACGGGCGCCGAAGTGCATCGGTGAAAATCGAAAGGGTTTCAAGTTTTTAATAACGGCGATAACCTGATATTGTTTATTTAAAAAATAAACATCTATCGCGTATTTCATCCCGAACGTGTGGACCGAATTGCAAGGAGCGATCCAACAGGCGTCGGTGGCGCCTAACCGGGGTTTATTTAACAGACCAGCCAGACGGCTCCAAGGCTTCTGGCATACCCATACTTTATCGGCTAATAACTTTTCTTGCCGGCTAAGGTTCCGAATGACAGTCCCGATTTTCCCGAAGTCCTTATTACTTGAGAGCTAGAACGTTGATCCTGCTGGTCTGGAGTAGTGCCCGCGATAACGACGCCCATTTGATAACCGATGTAGCCAAGGTTTAAGAACATAAATGCCAGGAAGATCAGCATCATAGGAAATAGAATTTTTACCGGAATTTGGAAGGCACGCGTGCGAATCCGCTGGCGTAATTTGTCCCGGAGCTCGGCCGCCTGGCTTCGAAGCGTGTTCCCAAGGCTTCCGCCCATCTGATCGGAATGGACGACCGCGCTCAACAGAACAGATAGATCCTGCACCTCGCATCTTTTATCCAAGCGCTCGCAGGCCTGGGCGAGCGGCAAGCCCCCGAGATATTCATGGTACATGGTTGAGAACTCCTGAGTCAAAGGTTCGTTGGGGTTGACTTCTTTTAAGATCCTTTCCAACGCCGCGGGAAAGCTCAAACCTGTTTCGACGCACACCACGATGAGGTCCAAAAGTTGAGGGAGGCTTCTTAAGAGCTGTTTCTGCCGTTTTTGTTTCAACATCCTGATAATGAGGTTAACATAACCGTAAATAACGACGCCGATGATCACGGCAACCATCACGTTTTTAAAAGTAAACGAGTTGGTCAACAAATAGATGATCAGCAGGCAAGCAGGGATAATAAGGCTCATCCGGAGCAAGATCATAAAAAACTGAATATTTTTTTGTTGGCGAAGGCCGGCGAGAAATAGGTCCTTCGTAATTTTATCACGGCCCAATTTGTCCAGAGCAAAGTCGAGCTTTTTGGGTTCCTTGGGAGAGTTGGGAGCGCTATCGTGTATTTTATAGGGGAAGGACATCCCCGGGACTTCCGCAAGCCGGCGTCCCATGAGTTTTTTATTCAGGTAATTGCGGGTCAGAAGCCAAACGGCGCCTGCGGCCGCGACTGAAAATAGGAGCGCTGTCAGGATAAGGATCATTGTTTTTCCTCTAATCTTGAAGTTTCACGATATAACGGATCCATATAAAACCCACGACATCACAAGCAAGCGACAGCCAGAGCACCGTGCCGCCATAGCTTGAATTGATAAAATGTATGAATAATTTTGGATTGCTCTTCAGATAAATCGCGATCAGTCCGAGCGGGATCAACAGCAGGATCCAAGCCGAGTATTTGCCCTGCGCGCTGAGCGTGCCGATCTCACGTGTGATCGCAAACCGTTCGCGGATCGTCTTTTCCATATTGTCCAATATCTCGCTTAAATTGCCTCCCAATTCTTGTTGGATGGAGATGCCGGTGATCAGGATCTTAAGCTCATTGTTATTGATCCGCTTATCTAAATTTTCAAGCGTCCTAGGCAACGGAATGCCAAGGCGCATCTCGGCTCTGGCGATCCCAAATTCCTCAGAGACAGGGTAGGACGCTGATTGTGAGACCATTTCGATCGCAACCTCAAGGCTATGGCCCGCTTTGATCGAGTTCGAAATGATCGAAAGCGCGTCCGGCAGCCCCTGGGCAAATTTAGCCAAGTAGCGCTTTCGGCGGTGACGCAGATAAAGATAGGGAATCAACCCAAAAAATATCGCGAAAGCCAACGCGACTAAAGGAGATAGCCATAATTGAAATAATAAAAAACAAACCAGCCCCATCACGAGACAGAGGCATAAAAACACCGAGACCGAGATCTTTAGACGGATCGTATTCAGTAAGACGGCTATCTTATCGGATATTTTGTATCGTTTAAGAAGCCCTTTTAAAATTTCAATGTCGCTAAAAAGCTCTTTTTTTCTGACTTCGGTGGATCGGGCGGCAGGTGAAGAGGTAGAGGCGGCGAGCCTCTTTTTTATATTCTTTTCTTCCGAGATCGCGCCGCCCGGGCCCAGCACGCGGCCCAGGACAAAAACAACGAACCCGGATGCGAGTCCGGCAAACAGCGCTGTAAAGATCATCGCCATTTTCCCGTTAAAAGACTATGCATTGACCAACTCGTTCATCGCCTTGGGGACCACAATGCCCAACACCTTTGCGCGCTCCAGGAACTTTGGCTTGACCGCGTTCAACTCAAAATTACCCAAACATTCTCCTTCGGACGAAAGGCCTTTTTGGACGAACATCGCGATCTCTTGCATGGAAATGATCGTGCCTTCCATGCCCACGATCTCAGAAATGGACTCGACGCGGCGTACTCCGTCCGAATAGCGGCGTATATAGATGACAAGGTTTAAGGCGCTGGCAATTTGCCGGTTGATGACGATCTGCGACATATTGGCGTTGGACATCAGCACCATGGTTTCCACGCGCGAGATGGCGTCTCGGGGTGAGTTGGCGTGAACGGTGGTGATCGAGCCGTCGTGTCCGGTGTTCATGGCCTGGAGCATATCCAAGGCTTCAGCGCCGCGCACCTCACCTAAAATGATCCGGTCAGGCCGCATACGCAGTGAGTTCATCACAAGCTCCCTCTGTGTCACAAGCCCTCTGCCCTCGGCATTCGAAGGCCGCGTTTCAAGAGAGATCACATGAGGCTGCTGTAGCTGTAATTCCGCGGCATCTTCGATTGTGATGATACGCTCGCTCGCCGGGATGCTGGCGGAGATCACGTTCAAAAGCGTTGTTTTGCCTGATCCGGTCCCTCCGGAGATTAGGATATTCATCCGGGCGCGGATAGCGATTTGTATCAGAAAAAGCATTTCTTTGGAGATTGTCCCCAGATTCACCAGGTCATCGGCTGTGAGAGGTACCTCTTTAAAACGGCGGATACAAAGCACCGGCCCGTTCAAAGCCAGCGGCGGAATGATCGCGTTTACCCGGGAGCCATCGGGTAAGCGCGCGTCCACCATCGGAGAAGATTCATCGATGCGTCTTCCGATGCGCGCGACGATGCGGTTGATAATGTGGCGTAAGTGCGTATTGTCTTTAAAAGTCACGTGAGTGGCAGGATAGATTTTTCCTTTACGTTCGACATAGACGGTATTGAAATTATTGACCATGATATCATCAATGGTCCGGTCCTGCAGAAGCGGTTCCAGCGGGCCCAGGCCGAAGGTTTCGTCAACGATCTCTTCGACGATCTGATTTTTTTCGGGCGTGGTCAAAGGAAAGCTGTTTTGGCTGATGATTTCCCATACGAGTTTGGCGATTTCGCGCCGCGCGGTGTCATTGTCAAATTTTATCAGAGTCTCTACCTCGACCTTGCTGATGACCTCTTGGTGTAGCTTGCTTTTAAACTCATGCAGTTCCTTCTGACGGTGGTCTTTTTGGATCTTTTTCTCGATCTCTTTGTGTTGGTCAGGATTTTTTAGGAACATATTAGCGGCCTTTCTTTTGTAGGATTGAAAAAAGATTGCGCGGCCTTACCGCCAGATTTATGTCAAACTCCGCCTTAGAAGCGCCCTCCAAAACGCACAATTTTAAGATCATCTCCGCCATCTCATTGATCTTCTTGGACAGATCCGATTTCTCCTGGATGTGGCTGAGCGGCTGGCCCGTATTCACCGCTTCGATGCATAACATATAGTTGTTGGGAAGCTGCGCGGTGATCGGATGCTTAGTCTTTTTTTCAAATTCTTTGGTATCGATCTGGCTTTTGGAGTTGTAGCGGTTGATGATGATCTTGATCTTTTCGGTGTCTATGCCTTGGGTCTTTAACGCGTTAAAAGAGGCGACCAGGCCTTTTAACGAGACGACATCCGGGTTGCCTACCAAGAAGATCATATCGGACTCCAACATCACGTACTGCAATAAGCTGGGGTCCAAGTGCCCGCCGTCGATCAAAATAAAAGCATTGGATGTTTTGAGAATTTTAAGAATGGACTCGACGGTATTCAGGTGCTCAAAGGTCAGCGTATCCTGCTCCTGCTGGGTGGTGGCGGCTAAAATCCTCACTCCCGTGGGGTGTTTCAACAAAACGCCATCCAAAAAGGACGTATCCAGAGCGGGATTATTGTCAATGATGTCCCGTACCGAGTATTGAGGCGCTAGATTGAGATAAGTGGCCGCGTCTCCGCATTGCGGTGAAAAATCGCACACGGTTACCTTATTTTGGCCGCCTTTTGCAAGTGCCACACCAAGGTTTACTGTTAGAAAGGTGAGGCCGGTACCGCCTTTGGGGCTGTACAGCGTGATGACCTTGGCTTTTTTTATTTTTGTGTTTACGGTTAAAAATTCGGGCGGGTCCAGCGACCGCTCGCAGAGTTTTTTTATCTCTTCTTCATTGAGAGGGAGCTTCAAAAAATCCTTGACCCCCACCTTGATGAATTCAAGAACGACCGCCACGTCCGAGGGGTGGCCGATGCACACCACCTTTGCGTTTTCAAAATGGGCGGCGATCCGCTTGGCCTGAGAAAAAACAAACTCTTCCGGTTCCGTCAAGTCAATCAGGACAAGGAAAGGGTTCTGTTCTTTGGGCTGGCTGAGCGCCTCGTTGAACGTGCAATTTTTAAATGGGGTAGAAGGACAGAAAAAATTCTTGAAATGGGAAACAGTCTCTTTTAGAAATGAAGTATTGTTCGTCACAACCATGACGGACCGGGCAACGTTTGACATAATTAGATTCCTAAAAAGACATAGAATTTAAGACAACACGCACGTAAAAACACCCTTGAAACGGCCAAGCGTTCGCCATTCCAAGGTGTGTTTTAATAGTACGAACAGATCCGTAAGTCTTAATTACGACGCAGACGGACCAGCATCCGTAACGGCTTGAGATGCTTTGGTGAACGCGCCTGAAATGGCCGTTTGCAGGGTAGGATTGGCACCCAATAACACTAGCCCAATGATAATCACAACGGCGAGGGTTAATAGGGCATATTCAACCGTTCCTTGGCCCTTTTGGTTCATTAGATTACTTAACAGCTTCTTCATTCTGTGGTTCTCCTTTTATATAGTCGCTAAAACGCAAGGCAAAGTTTACTCGCAAACTTTAAGAAACACCTTACGAATCACGTCACGAAGAATGGGATTATACACGGTGAAAATTTGCATTTCAAGGGTATCAAATAAATACTTTTAAGAGATCAGACTCTAAAGACAACTCAGAGTAAAAAAGTGTTTAAAATTAGTCAGAATTACTAGGCCGTAATTCTATCATAAAAATCGTCAAGAAGTAAATAAAAACAACAGCTATTTTTGTGATCTAGGGTTTGACAAAAGGAGGACTTTTTTAACTTTTTTACGAACTTGACCTTGACTAGAATATAGCGTATATTACCTCTAACAATCCCATTCTCGCGAGGTCGTTTGCGATGAAATTCGACAAAATTTTCCACCAATTTCTGGAGCATCAAAATCAGCTTAAAGTGATTTTTGTCGGATCTTCTGATGAAAATGGCCAGCCTAATTGTGTCCCCAAAATGCTCATCAATATCGCCAAACCCAACAAAGTTTTTTACGCTGATTTTAAATCCTCGCGAACCTTTACGAATATTCATCAGAACTGGCAGAGTTCGCTGGCGTTTATGGACGACAAAACATTCACCGGATTCAGACTTACCGGATTCAGTCAGATCATCGACTCAGGACGAGAGTATATGCTGGTGAAGGAAAAATGGACTCAGAAAGTCGTCGCGTACGAGGCGGAGCGTATGATCGAGCGTATCAAGGGGATTTTTTCCGGGAGACCTGCGGCGATCGCTTTGCCAGAGGATTTTGTTATCATTAAATTCATCGCCGAAGAAGCCTCGATCGTGAAGCCCGACCGCATCTTAAGGGCGACAAGAAATGTAAGGCAGGAAGACCCGAAGATGCCGGTTTCACATCCGATCAAGAAAATAGTCGAGCTTGAGAGCCAATTGACTAATCACCTGCAGGCGGAGAAAAAGTTTAAAGAACGGGAAACCGAGCTTGAAAAGGCAAGCATGGAAGATGATCTGACGGGGCTTTTCAACCGGCGTGGGTTTATTTCGCTGGTTGAACAGCAATTAAAATTAGCCCGGCGAGGCGGGAAGGAAAGTTTTCTTATCTTTTCAGATCTTGACCGCTTGAAGCCTATCAATGATAAATTTGGCCATCAAGCCGGCGATAAAGCGATCGTGGATGCTGCGCGGATCCTGAAGAAGACTTTCCGCGACTCGGATATTGTGGCGCGCATCGGCGGAGACGAATTTGCGATTGCGGTGATTGATTGCGGGCCAAAAGACCTGGAAATCGTGACGAGCCGCTTGAAACAAAATATAGAAGAATATAACCGTGAAAAACAAAGCCCTTATACGCTGGATTTAAGCGTGGGAGTGACCGCCTGTAAGGCTGATGAGCTGGTTAATCTGGAAGAGCTATTGAGCCGCGCGGATCGCAGGATGTACGAGGAAAAAAATAAAAAGAAGGCGGTAAACGATTAGTCAAAGCGAAGGGGGCGACACAGTTTCCCCTTGATGTCATTTATGGTATGATAGTCCTCCAAAATTAGGAGGACTCATGAAAAACGATCACAAAGTTATTGCGTGGTCGTTTTTTTATTGCGTGAAGGCGGACTAGGTCCCTACGCGGGAACAGGTTCGAGAGCGGCGATAGGAGGACGGCATGTTCGAGAGCATCGTTCGTTTTTTGATTTACGCTTCCAGCGTTTTTATATCTTGCAAGTATGCGAACGGCCATTGGGTCGTGGGGCCGATTTTTGGCTTGGCGGTGGTTTGTTGGGATTCTAAGAATTTTCGGAACTTTGTGGTTGCCAAGCACATCGCTTTTTTGGCCGCCTCATCCCTGATCTATGCTTTGGTTTTCCGCATTTCTTCTCAAAACTGGGGCCGCGGGTCAGACTTGGCTGATTCGCTTTATGGATCTCTTCCGATCGCGGTGATCACCGGCAGTGTTCTGTTGCCCACGGCGCACAAGGTTTTACTTAAAGTCGGATCCAAAGCCCTTGCCAGGACAATCCCGCTCCTTATTTTGTCTTATTATCTGATCGCTTTCGTTTCGCTCGCGAATGATGCGTGGAAACTAGGCTGGCCTATTAATTTTTTATTTTTGTCGGTTGGCGCATGGCAGGGCATCTATTTGTACTCTTTTTTTTCCGAGTGAATTCATGATGGCGATCTATACCTGTCCCACGTGTGAAGCGAAGATGGAGAGAAACCTACTTCTTTTTATTGAACACACGGATCAGCACATTGTCGACGAACTGAAAAAGAAGCATCCCAACTGGATCACCGAAGATGGTTTTTGTCCTCGGTGTTTGGATCATTTCAAACAGTCCATGATGGGGAAGGCCAGCGAACTGAGCCAAAAATACGCTTCTGTCCAGTTGGTCAATATCGGGACCCGCGAGGGCAAAAAACGTTTCGTGGCGGGATCCGCGGCGCTCGTGGCCGCCGTTTTGGTTTTTTTGTGGCTGCGGGCAGGAGCCCACGGAAAAAACACGAGCCTTGTGCTTCTGCCTTTATTTTTTGCCTCACTCCTTTGCTTTTTTCAGGCCAAGAAAAATCTCTGCGTCGTTTTATCGTATAAAGGCATGCGCAATATGGATGACGGCGAACAGAAAATAGCTAACGCTGACGAAACGGCATCGTTGCGCCGGGAATCGGCAAAGATTATTTTTCTTTCATTTTTAATGGCGTTGGCGATAACCCTTATTTGTTATATAATTCTTTAGGATCATAAAACACAAAACGGATACTTAAATATTTTAGAAAGCTACCAAGATCTCAATTGTCCCTACTGTGCCGTGGTGAATTCGATCCGGATCGATGAGACGGCGGGTAATCGCCAGTTTTTTGTCACGGACTGTGAGGTGTGTTGTCGGCCCATCGAGATTGAACTGGATATTGATGCGGACGGTTATGTGAATTTGACCGCCAAAAGAGAAGGTGAGGGATGAATAATTCTCAGCCGTCTGAAATTATGATATGATGAAAGCCGCTGTTATTCACGCGATCATAGCGACACTTGATAATGAACTGGAAAAACACGGGAAAACTTTTTTGACACCGGTGGAGGCCAATATTATTCTTGAACAAGCCGGGCTGTTATCGGACTATACCGAGGAACGCGGACGGCCTTTAAGAAAACTGCTCAAAGCCGGGAAGATACCTCACGCCTATAAGGTCGCTGGCAAGACCAGCCAGTGGGTTATTCCGCATTCGTCCGTGCGCAGGGCCTTGGATAAACCTCATATGGATTACTCCAAGCGATCGGACGGCCCGCAAAAATAAATGGCACTCTTATCAAAAGAAAATAAAAAGCTCGGTGAACAACTGATCCAGGATGAGTTGTTCGATCTCTCTCTTTACCAAGCGCTCAGCAAAATCACTTCGGGGAATCTTCGGAAGACGCTTGAGGAACTCATCCCGATCGAGAGGAAACATTACAATTTTTGGCAGGATTTCTACCGCATCAAGATCGAGGAACTGAACTTTGGGTGCCAGTTAAAGCTGGCCATCATCATAGGGGTATGCAAAGTATTCGGAGAATCATCGGTCTATCTTATTTTGGAAGCGATCGAGGTGTACGGGATCCGTAAATACCTGACAGTCTGGAAACTTTATAAAAATACGCCGCTCGCCGCCGCGGTGAAGACGATTCTGCAGGATGAGTTCAGGCATGAAGATGAGATCGTTTCCGCTCTTAAGCAGAAAAAGATAAGTCCCGAGCGGATCCGAAATATATTCTTGGGATTCAATGACGGCTTGGTCGAATTTGTGGGGGCCGTGGGAGGTTTTTTCGCGGCATTCCAAAATACCCGGTCTGTATTGATCGCCAGCTTCACCGGCGCGGCCGCCGGAGCCTTGTCGATGGCGGTCGGGGTGTTTGCCTCATCGGGTTCCGAAAATGAGATGCAACGGGCGGCTTTAGAGAAAGAAGAATTTCTGTCAGGTACCGCATCCAGCGACCAAACAGTGGCACATCCTTTCAGTTCCGCCGTGATCGTTGGCGTTTCATTCCTTTTTGGAGCGATGGTCCCTATATGGCCTGTTCTTTTCGGCGCCAAGAATGCCTTCCTCTCATGGGTGTGTGGGGGGTTGATGGTTATTCTTGTCACTGCGGTCTTATCGTTCATTTCAGGGATGAAGATTAAAGAACGCGTTCTGACGAACATCACCATGGTCGTGGTGGCCGTTACGGTCGCCTATGTGGTCGGTATTCTTGCAAAAAATTTTCTAGGGGTACAGGCGCTATAAAATCAAATGATACACTCATTTTAAGGATAACGCGTGTCTATAAATTCTATAGAAGAACTTGTACGAACATTAAAGAATATTGAGCATGAAGAGATCCGCAATGAATCGGAAACGTATCTTGAGATCGTGTTTAATACGGGCGTGATGGATAAAATAAAGCCTGTCCTTGAGGATTATTATGGGCCAGCGTTTAAACAGGCCGGCGTGAAGGCCGAGCCTGAGGTCAACGAAATCTCCAAAGCATATGGCGGCGTTCAGAAAGAACAGGCGCTTTACTATAAGAACTCCCAAGGGATTTCACAGCTTGCCATGCTATGGCCTTGGCAGGATGGCAAGCGGATCACCATTAAAATAATCCAAGATCATCAGTAAATTCATTAACCATCGGAGGGCGGGTTTATGTCAGCGGTCACCGTGATAGCGAGGGCCAAGGCGAAAAAAGGCAGCGAGGTTCTATTGGAAAAGGCGATCCGGGCCGTTGCAGCGCCCACGCACGCGGAAGCGGGGTGCTTGAAATATTGTTTGCAACGGTCAACGGAAAATCCGGAACAGTTCGCGATCATTGAAAAGTGGAGCTCGAAAGAAGCCCATGAAAAGCACCTAAACTCAGCTCATATCCAAATGCTTTTTAAAAAGTTGCCGGAATTATTGGCCGGACCTCCCGAGATCCAAATGTTCGAGCCCATCCCCGAAGGCCTATCCGAAAAGTCAACCCTTTGACGATAGGATCCTGCGTAAAACATTAGCGATTAAATATTCAGCGGGGTAACGGCTGTGACGGATCTTTGTTTGAGGCCTGGCCTCATCAGATCGGGCATCAGACGATCCACCACCTCTTCGGCGGCGCGGCGGTGATCGGTCAACTTTACGCCAATCACGTGAACGACCCCCTCCGAATCGATCCGGATCTCATGTTCACGCGGGATCGCGTTTGGATTCGATGCGTCTGAGGAAGCGGAGAGCGGCCGCACGCCGGCATCCGCGCTTAAGACGGCCTGCCGGGTAAATTTCATAGCCAGAAAATAATGTGAGAGTGACTCGAGAAGATAATCGATATCGCTTTCGGGCACGCGGACGTCATCGGGATCGGGACAATGCCATTCGGTAGTACCGATCCTTGCTTTATCTCCATGATTGATCACGAAAAAGACCCTGCCGTCTTTTGCCTGGAGGATCACCGAGGCGGGAAGGAATTTTTGTATTTCAATATGGGACCCGGCGATAGGCGAGAGGTAACGGTCCCTTTTTTCGCCACGCAAGGAACGGACCTTGTCGACCCACGGGCCTGAGGCGTTGATGAGTTTTTTAGAAAAGAATCGGTGCGTGTCACCGTCCGGCATTCGCGCCGATACGGCGTAGCGTTTGCCGATTGACTCGTATTCAAACGAGGTGACCTCGGCATTCTCAAGGCATTGGACGCCGTTTCGCGCCGCTGAGGCGACCGTCGCGCTCACGAGTCCCACATCGTCGGTCCGGTTGTCCCAGATCATCGCGCCGCCGCGAAGTCCTTCCGAACGGAGCCCGGGCAACGCGCGCAACAGAGACCGCTTCCCAAAAAATAGTTTAGGCCTATGACTATTTCCTGAAAATAAGCCCAGCAAGCCGTAGAGGCAAACGCCCAAATAAATACTGATCGGTTTTCGAGGATCGTGTTTGTAGACTGGGATGATCAGTGGAATGGGTTCAACAAGGTCGGCCGCAATTTTTCTTAAGATCCTTGTCTCTTTTAGAGAAGAAAAAACAAACCGAAGATTTTTAAATGCCTCAGAGTTGCGGCCGTGTTTCAATTCGTTCCAAAACAGCTCAAGATATCGGATACCGCCGTGGATAAGTTTGGAGCTTTTGCCGCTAGTGCCGGAACCAAAAAAACTTTTTTCCAGCAACACGACATTTAAGCCGCGCAGCGCCGCGTCACGCGCGATCCCCGCGCCGGCGATCCCGCCTCCGATGATCGCGATATCATAAAAAGTGTCCGAATGATCGATTTGCATTGTCTAAGATAATATAGGGTATGCCCGAGAAATTCAATCCCCACCTTTAAGTTAAATGTGTTATAATTTTTATCTTAGCGATTAAAAATCTAACACTTTTGCGGAGCAGACATGTCAGGACATTCGAAGTGGGCGACGATCAAGCATAAGAAAGGCGCGTTGGACGCCAAACGTGGGGCTATTTTCACGAAAATCATCAAAGAAATTACCGTGGCGGCCAGAAATGGCGGCGGCAACCCCGAAAGCAATCCTCGTCTGAGGACCGCGCTTGCGAAGGCCAAAGAAAACAACATGCCGGCTGATAATATCGAGCGGGCCGTCAAAAAAGGAACTGGCGAGCTTCCGGGCGTCTCTTATGAAGAAGTCGCCTACGAAGGCTATGGGCCGGCGGGCGTGGCGATCCTGATCGAGGCGCTGACCGACAATAAAAACAGGACCACGTCTGAGATCCGCAACATTTTGGAAAAAAAAGGCGGCAGTATGTCAGGCGCCGGATCCGTGGCTTGGCAGTTTCAGAAAAAAGGCCTTCTCGTGATAAAAAAGACCGCGGCCGAGGAAGACAAATTGATGGGGCTCGCGCTGGACGCCGGAGCGTCTGATTTTACATCGGAAAAAGATAATTATGAAATTGTCACCGAGCCTCATGATTTTGAAAACGTCAAAAAAGCCATCGCAGTCGCCAAGATCGCTCAAGAAAGCGCGGAACTCACACGGATCCCATCTACAACGGTGAAGCTGGGTCTTAACGAGGCGAAGACCGCGTTGGCGTTGCTGGAAGCGCTCGAAGACCATGATGACGTTCAAAATGTTTATTCAAACATCGATGTCTCGGACGAAGTGCTGCAGCAATTGGGATGAGGATTCTGGGTATTGATCCGGGCCTGGTCATCACAGGTTACGGGGTTATTCAGGTTCCCAGAAATTTTTCGATGGGAAGTTCAACAATAGGACTTTTAGAAGCCGGCGTTATCCGCACACACCAATCGTCCGGTATCGCGGAACGGCTAGCCAAGATCTACGAGTCGCTTTCGGAGGTTGTGTCGGAACTTAGCCCTGATATCTTGGTGATCGAAAAGCTCTTTGCGCACTATAAACATCCGGCCACAGCTATTTTGATGGGTCATGCGCGAGGGGTCGTGTGTTTGTTGAGCGGGGTCAAACGTGTGCCGTTGGCGAGCATTGCCTCTACACACGTGAAAAAATCAGTGAGTGGGCAAGGGCACGCCGGCAAACGTCAGGTTCAACGAATGGTCCAGCATTATCTGGGCCTTAAAGATCTTCCGGAACCGCCGGATGTGGCGGACGCGTTGGCGATCGCTATCTCGTACGCCTGTAGCCTAAGGAAGGAATAAAATGATTTCGCGGATTCAAGGGGTTGTGGGCCAATTTTCCGAAAACACGCTGATCGTGGATGTCGGCGGCATGTCCTACGAAATTTATATCCCGACGGCCGTGATGAAAAATTTTGACGGTAAACTCACCAAGGATTCCCAGGTTTCGCTGGTGACCTACCATTATTATCAAACCGATCCCTCAAAAAGCATCCCGATCCTGATCGGCTTCTCAAATAATATTGAAAAAGAATTTTTCGAAAAATTCATCACCGTTTCAGGCGTCGGGCCGAAGGCGGCAGTGCGCGCGCTCAGCATGCCGATCCCCGAGATCGCTCAAGCAATCGATACCGGAGACCTTGTGTTCCTGAAGTCATTGCCGGGGATCGGGGAGCAGCGGGGAAAGGAAATTATCGCGAAGCTCCAAGGAAAGATGGGAAAATTCGGATTGATGCAGAGCGGCGCGGCCGTGGCCAAAAAAGAAGTTACAAACGCGCCGGATATCCGAGAAGAAGCTTTGGAGGTATTGCTCCAGCTTCAGTACAAAAGGGAAGAGGCGCGCCAGATGATCCAGAAGGCCTTTACGAGAAAATCAGATCTTTCAACGGTGGAAGAGGTCTTGAATGAGGTTTATCGGCAAAAGAAAGCCGTCAAGTAGGTTCTAAAGGTCGATAGGTGATGGGAATGGATAAAAAAGAAAAATCTAAAGAAAAAAAAGCGGCCGGCCGCGAAAAAATAAGTTTCGAGCGCGTCGAACGGCAAAAACTTGTCACCGCCCAAGGCGAGGAGGCGGACGGCGTTGTCGAAATATCCTTAAGGCCCTCCCGGATCACGGAATTTATCGGGCAGGAGAGTTTGAAAGAAAATTTGAATATTACTCTGCAGGCGGCCAAGAAAAGAAACGAGCCTTTAGAGCACATCCTTTTATCAGGCCCTCCGGGCCTTGGAAAAACGACGCTGGCACATATCGTGGCGCATGAGATGAAAGCGAAGATCATGGCGACGAGCGGCCCCGCGATCGAGCGCGCCGGAGACCTGATCGGTATCCTGACGAATCTAGAGGAGGGGGATATCTTGTTTATTGATGAGATCCATCGTCTTTCGAAAGTGGTGGAAGAATTTGTATACCCGGCGATGGAGGATTGCAAGATCGATTTTATTGTGGACAAAGGGCCGTACGCCAAGACGATCAAATTTGCGCTCAAGCGATTCACACTGATCGGTGCGACAACGCGGCAAGGTCTTTTGAGTTCTCCGCTCAGAGACCGTTTCGGCGTTTCTTTTCACTTGGATTTTTATGAACCAGAAGATTTGATGAAGATTGTGGAACGTTCCGCAAAACTTCTTTCAATACTCGTCGATACGGAGGCGGCGCATGAGCTCGCGCGGCGCTCGCGCGGCACGCCGCGCATTGCCAATAAACTTTTACGTCGCGTGCGCGATTACGCGCAGGTCAAAGCCTATCCGCGGATAAGCGTGGAGGTAGTTAAAAAAGCATTGGAAGGCCAGGGAATCGACCGGATGGGCCTGGACACGCTCGACCGCAAGGTTTTAGGATCGATCATCGAGATTTACGGCGGAGGCCCGGTCGGTGTGGAGTCTTTAGCCGCGACGCTCAACGAAGAAGTGGATACGATCGTGGATGTGGTGGAGCCGTTTCTTTTAAAAAGAGGTTTTTTAAAACGTACCTCCCGAGGAAGGGAAGCCACGGGATTGACTTATGACCATTTGGGAATTTCCACCGTTTCGAAGGCGAAGCACGGAGATCTTTTTAGTTCAAAGAAATAACGGATCATTTTTGACTCACGCGATCAGATTGTTCACCACTCCGCTTTTTTTGTTTTTTATTCTATTCCAGGCGACTCTCGTCCCCGCGGCGGCTTCTGCGCCAATTTCAAGCGCCTCAAGCGCCGGCCCAAAAAACGTTCCCACCGTACGAGTGCTTGTGGCCGAAGACAGAAAGTCATTGGAGGTTACGATCAAAGGGGCTTATCGCATCTGGGCACTCCCTTCCAAACAGCTTTTAAAAAAAGGGGATTCCCTGTCGCTCGTGACGCTGACACCAATATCCGGAGGTATAAAATTAGGTAACGAAGAATGTACCGCGCGAGGCATTCGCTTCGAGCCGCTGGAGGGCGGGGACATATTGTTGAATCAGTCGCATTTCCGTGGCGCTGTGGATATCTTAAAAGATAAAGCCGGGCTGTTGTACGCGATCAACCAATTAAAGGTTGAGGATTACCTTTATGGCGTATTGCATTACGAAGTGGCCCCGTGGTGGCCGATCGAGGCGCTGGAGGCGCAGGCGATCGCGGCAAGGACCTACGCGCTTTATCAGGTGTCGGTCAGCCGCGGCGCCGAATTTGCTTTGAGAAGCAGCACGAGCTCCCAAGTGTATGGCGGGAGCACCACTGAAAAGTTCAGAACCAAACGCGCGGTGGACCTGACGGCGGGCGAGGTGCTTATGTTTCAGGGAAAAATATTTCCAGCCTTTTTTCATGCGACATGCGCGGGTGTGACCGCGGGGGCGAATGAGCTTTGGAAAGTCGATCTTCCGTCGTTGGCGGGAGGTGTGCATTGCGGGTACTGCAGGTTGTCGCCTCATTATTATTGGCGGGCCAAGGCGCCGCTTTCCGAGATCGAGGAACGAATGGTGAAGTACGGACACCCCGTCGGCCGGATCCTTAAAATAGAAGTGATCACACAAACGCCTTCGGGCCGCGCGGGCAGCTTGAGGATCACTGGCACGTCAGGGGATTTTGTGATGGCGGCCAAGGATTTCCGGGTGTGGATCGGAGGCGACCGGATGCGAAGCACTCTTTTTAAAATCGCCATCCGCGACGACATGGCCGAGTTCAATGGCACGGGCTGGGGGCATGGCGTCGGTTTGTGCCAGTGGGGAGCATTGGGTCAGGCACTTTTGGGCCGCACCCACGAAACAATCCTTAAATTTTATTATCCGGCGGCGGAGATTATTTCTTATGAAGCTAAGTGATCTGGATTATCCGCTGCCGAAAAAATTGATCGCCCAGCGGCCATTGGCCCGGCGCGACGCCTCGCGGCTTTTGGTGGTGGATCGTTCCAGCGATTCATTGGTGGATCGATCGTTTTCAGATATTCCGGATTATTTTAATGAAGGGGATGTCTTAGTCTTGAATGATACGAAGGTGTTCCCTGCAAGAATAATTGGAAAAAAGAAAAAAACGGACGGAAAAATAGACCTGCTGCTTTTGAGGCCTTATTCCAAACCTGTTTTGGGCGATCCTGATGAGATGATGTCCGCCGCTGAGGCTGAAGAATTTGCCACGAGAAAAATCTGGAGATGCTTAATCCAGCCTTCTTTAAAGGAAGGGCAAGAGATTGTTTTCGACGAAGAGAACGCTGAAGCCGTGTTTCTTAAAAGAGACCATGAGGGGATCCCTTTGGTTGAGTTTAAAAATGTGGGCGATGTGACCGCATTTGCCCATCGTAGAGGCACCATGCCTCTGCCGCCGTATATTAAACGGGAAGCGGACAGGACAGATGAAGAGACTTACCAAACTATTTTTGCCGAAAAAGAAGGGGCGGTCGCCGCGCCAACAGCGGGACTTCATTTCACCAAGGAACTGCTCGATAAGATTCGTAAGAAGGGGGTCGAGATCTTAATGGTGACGCTGCATGTGGGGGAGGGAACGTTTAAGCCCATCGAGGACTTGGAGAAACACAAAATGCATTCGGAAATTTTTGAGTTGTCTCAAACGGCGGCGGAGAAAATCAATCAGGCAAGAAAAGACAAAAGAAAAATATGGGCCGTGGGTACAACAACGCTTCGGGTGCTCGAAACTTGCGTCCAAGACAAAAAACTCGTCGCTGGCCAAGGCGAAACGGATCTTTTTATCCAAGAGCCTTTTGAATTTGAGGCCGCGGATCATTTGGTGACAAATTTCCATCTCCCAAAGACAACATTGCTTTTGTTGGTGTCGGCTTTTATGGGAGAGGATTTAAGAAAAAAGGCCTATCAGCATGCGATCGCACAAAAGTACCGATTTTATAGCTATGGGGACGCCATGCTTATCCTTTGATAATTAAGAATAACATTTTGTGATTAGATGCTCGTATTTCTTGACGTTTAATGAATTTAACTGCACACTGAACGGGTTATGATAAAAAGATATTTGTTTTTTTTAGTCCTTGGGCCCGTGGCAAATTTCTTATGGGCGCTATGGGTATTGCCGCAGATCAATGAGCGCGGAACCGGGCCCGAAATGTTCCAATGGTTCCTGGTCCAATCTCTGTTTCCGGTGCTGTTTGGCATCTTGATCGCTTTTAAAAAAAAATACGTCCTTTGGCTTTTGATGGTATACAGTGGTTTTATTATTTTATTCACGATCGGAATGCTGGGTTGGGCCTTGATGGGCCCCGAAACCCCAATCTCCCTATACGCGGTATGTTTAATTTTGATCGTGATGGCGTTCGGCCTATTGTTCAATTCGTTGAAAGATTCGAAGTTTGGTCAAAGGATCACAAGATATGAAACTGAAGACTAATCAAGAAAAGAACGCGAATCTCGCAAAGCTTCTCAAGATCGGCCGTTATCGCTGATGAGGTCAGTGCTGGCCAATCAATCAACCGGCTCATTCCAAGTCCGCCACAAGGATCAAAAGACGCGCGCGAGAAGCGGCGTCCTTAAAACCGCGCATGGAGAGATCCGCACGCCGGTTTTTATGCCAGTAGGCACTCAGGCGACCGTCAAAACTATTTCCAATCAAGAACTTTTGGACGCAGGGGCCCAGGTTGTATTATCAAACACCTACCACCTTTATCTTAGGCCGGGAGAAAAACTGATCGAAGAGGCGGGAGGTCTTCACCGGTTCATGGCATGGCCGAAACCGATCTTGACGGATTCCGGCGGTTTTCAGATCTTTAGTCTGTCGACGTTGATTAAAGTTAAAAATGAGGGCGTGGAATTTCAGTCGCACATCGACGGCTCACGGCATTTTTTGACGCCGGAAGATGTGGTGCGTATTCAACAGTCTTTCGGCAGCGATATTCTGATGCCATTGGATGAGTGCGTGAAATATCCTTCGGAGCGGTCTTACGCGGAAAAATCTTTGGTTTTAACGCGGACGTGGGCCCAAAAAAGCAAAGAGGCTTGGCTTGAATCACAAACCCGTGTTGATGAGCAAAAGAAAAGCGTCCTTTTCGGCATTGTTCAGGGAGGAACTTATCCGGATTTGAGGCGACAAGCAGCGCGTGAACTTTTGGATCTGGATTTTCCGGGATACGCGATCGGCGGCTTGAGTGTCGGTGAGCCTAATGAATTGATGTATGAGGTTTTGAGTGAAACGGTTCCTGAGTTACCCGAAGATAAACCACGGTATTTGATGGGAGTGGGAATGCCGATGGATCTTTTTGAAGCGGTTTCGCAGGGCGTGGATATGTTCGACTGCGTGGTTCCCACGCGCAACGGCCGCAACGCCACGGTGTTTACGCCGAATGGCAAACTTCTGATGAGAGGCAGTTCTTATAGCAAAGATTTCAGGCCGATCGACGAGCACTGCCCCTGTTACGCGTGCCGGACCTATACGCGGGCTTACATCCGCCATCTTTTTAACGCGGAGGAGTATCTGGCCGGACGACTTGCTTCTTTACACAACCTCACATTTTTTATACAATTGCTTGATTCAATGAGGCGAGCCATTGAGGAAGACCGGTTTTTGGAGTTTCGCCGAGAATTTGAGAGGAGTTATTCATGAATGAACCTAGCCCGGTTTTACAGTTTTTGCCGCTTGTTTTTTTATTCGTCGTTTTCTATTTCTTGATCTTAAGGCCTCAGCAGAAGCAGAAAAAAGAACATGCCAACATGCTCACGAAGCTGGATAAGAATGACGAGGTGATCACGTCGAGCGGCGTCCACGCGACGGTAGTCTCGGTCGGCGAGAAAACGCTGATGCTAAGGATCGCCGATAATGTGAAGATTGAAATTGAAAAATCTTCGATCCAAACTGTCAAAAAAAGTAGGCAGTAGTCCACAAGGAGTTCGATGACCCCACCACCTCCTTCCATGTGTGAAACACATTCGATTCGCTCACAGCGAATCGTTGCGCCAATGGAGATGGTTTACAAACAACTTGGGTTTGGCGCAATGAAAGAGGTGGTGGGGTGACACAGCAAAGTTTGAAATGGCGTATGCCGTTGATCGCGGCTATTGTCGCGGTGTGTCTCTATTACGCGATCCCTCCCTTTGATACGGTGCCCGGCAAGAACGACGGCAAGATAAAATTGGGTCTCGACCTTCAGGGAGGTATGCACCTGGTTCTGCGCGTGGACACTTCCAAGCTTTCTGATAAAGCCAAAGAGGACGCCGCCACCCGCGCGATGGAGATCATCCGCAATCGTATCGATCAATTCGGCGTTGCCGAGCCCTCGATCCAGATGCAGGGCGGCGAACGGATCGTGGTCCAGCTTCCCGGAGTCACCGATCGTGAGCGCGCCCTGGCGTTGATCGGCAAAACCGCACTTTTGGAGTTTAAACTTGTTTCGGATGACAAAGAGAAGCTGAAAGAAGCGTTGGCGGGGAAAGTGCCTGATGGTTTTAAGCTTTATAAGTCGGATGAAGAAGAGGGTGGCACCAGTCAATATCTGCTTTACAACGAAACACTTTTAACCGGTAAAACTATAACGAACGCGGTGGTGGACTTTGAATCCCAATTCAACGAACCGGTGGTCGCGCTCGAATTCAACGCCGAAGGCGCCAAGATCTTTTCGGATGTGACAGGCGCCTATGTGGGCCAGAGGCTTGCCATTGTGTTGGACGATAAAGTCCAGTCCGCTCCGGTGATCAACGAAAAGATCCCCTCCGGCCGTGCCCAAATCTCAGGACGTTTTAATTTTGATACCGCCAGTGACCTGGCGATAGCGCTTCGCGCGGGCGCGCTACCCGCTCCGATCATCGTTGAGGAAGAGCGTTCCGTGGGTCCGAGCCTCGGAAAAGATTCCGTTCAACAAGGGATCCAGGCTACGCTTTGGGGTTTCGCGGTCGTCGTGGTATTCATGGCGCTGTACTATCTTTTTGCCGGCGTGGTCGCGGCTCTGGCGTTATTCCTGAATATCCTGATCATCCTCGCGGCGCTCAGTTATTTTCACGCCACGCTCACATTACCCGGCATTGCCGGTATCGTATTGACGATCGGTATGGCGGTGGATGCGAATGTGCTTATTTTCGAAAGAATAAGAGAGGAGCGGCTTTTGAACAAACCCATCGCAGCGTCTCTGGCGGCCGGCTATAAGAAAGCGTTCGTGACCATCCTCGATTCGAATCTCACGACATTGATCACGGCCATCATTCTTTATTACATGGGAACCGGCCCCGTGCGAGGTTTTGCGCTGACCTTGGGCGTCGGCATCCTGGCGAGCATGTTCACGGGTATTTTCGTCACGCATACCGTTTTTGATCTGATCCTGGCAAAAGGCGGTTTAAAAAATTTGTCCATGTTTCAGTTCTTAAAGAAAACGCCGAAAGTGAACTATCTTAAGGTAAGAAAAATCTGCTACGCGCTTTCCTTGGTCGTGATTTTTATCGGTGCTTTCTCTTTCTGGAAGCGAGGCGAGGGGATGTTGGGTGTCGATTTTACGGGTGGATCCATGCAGGAATACCGGTTTTCTCAGCCGATCGCCATTGACGCGCTGAGAAAGTCGTTGTCGGAGATCGGTTATGGAACCGCATCGATCCAGCGCGTCGGAGAGACTAATCAGATCATCGTGCGTACGCCTTTGAAATCCGAAGACGCGATCATGGGGAAGATCAAGAAAGATTTTTCGAACAATTCTTTTGAGGCGTTGAGGATCGAGAATGTGGGCCCCACGGTTGGAGCGGAGCTCAAGACGAAAGCACTCTGGGCGTTTCTTTTATCCTTAGGCGCGATCTGGCTGTATGTTGTCTACCGTTTCGATTTTCGATACGCATTTGGAGCGATCCTGTCCCTGTTCCATGACGGGCTTGTGGCCGTCGGCTTTGTCGCGCTAACCGGGCGTGAATTGTCGATCACGGTTCTCGCGGCTGTCCTGACGATCCTAGGCTATTCTATCAACGACACCATCGTGATCTTTGACCGTATCCGCGAAAGACGCCGGAGCGGTATCAAAGAAAATTTCGAGGACGCGGTGAACAACAGCGTGAATCTGACGATGTCGAGAACCATCTTGACCTCACTGACTGTTGTGATGGTGGTCATCTCGCTCTACTTTTTTGGCGGTGAAGTGATCAATGATTTTGCTTTCACGATGCTGGTCGGCCTGATCAGCGGTACTTATTCGACGGTTTATATCGCCGCGCCGGTGCTGGTCGATTGGCCGGGTTCAAAGAAGAAATGATATGACAAGAAAGAATTGGGTCATCCACCCCAGTTCTGACGAGGCAAAACGCGTCGCCTCAGAATTTAGCATCCATCCCGCGATCGCTTCCGTGATTCTCCGCAGAGGATTGAAAGAGTCTACGGAGATCTCCTGTTTTTTAAATCCTTCCCTCGAGACGCTTGAAAGCCCTTTTGCTTTTACCGATATGCAAAAAGCGGTCGAGCGTATTCAATCCGCGATTGGGCTAAAGGAAAAAATATTGATCTACGGCGACTACGATGTCGATGGGATCACCGGCAGCGCGATTCTTTTTCCGATTTTAAAAAAACTAGGCGCCGACGTTGAAACGTATATCCCGCATCGCATCGACGAGGGATACGGCCTGAACCAGGAGGCGCTCGAGAGGCTTCTTAAAAAAGGTTTTCAACTTGTGATCACCGTTGATAATGGCATCACCGGCTATGATCAAATCAAGTTTTTAGCGGATCAGAAAGTTGATACGATCATCGTGGATCACCATTTGCCTAAGGAGAAGATCCCTCCAGCATTTGCGATTATAAGTGCGGCGATCGATCAGAAGGGGGATCCGAATCTAGCGGCCTGTGGGCTTGCGTTCAAGCTGGGGTGGGCGCTTGCGGGAAGTTTTAAAGAGGTTGAAGATTCGTTGGACCTTGTGGCTGTCGGGACTATTGCGGATATCGCGCCGGTGGTTGGAGAGAACAGGATCCTTTTAAAATATGGTATGCCGCTTCTTGCCAAAACCAAACGCATCGGACTTCGGGCGCTGATGAATCAGGCGCGGATCACTTATTCCAGAGTCAGCTATCGCGATATCGCGTTTGGACTGGGACCTCGGATCAACGCCTCCGGCCGTATGGGTTCCCCGGAAAACGCTTTTAAACTCCTGACGACAACGAATGAAATCGAAGCGCAAAATCTCGCGCAGATTTTAGAAGAGGGAAATAGGGATCGACAACGTGTGGAATCCAGCGCTTTTGAAGAGGCTTTGGAGCAAATTGAGATGGACGAGCTATTTAGCAGCAATAAAGTGATCGTATTAGACAGTCCTGACTGGCACGAGGGAGTCTTGGGGATCGTGGCTTCGCGAGTGGTTGACCGGTACCAAAAACCTTCGATCGTCATTTCAAGAAGAAGCGGCGTTGGCAAGGGCTCGGGCCGGTCTGTCCCTGCGTTTTCTTTGTTTGACAGTGTTTTGAAGTGTGAAAACCTGCTTGAGACTTTTGGTGGGCATGCGCAAGCCTGCGGGCTCACGATCAAGGAGGAAAATATTCCTCTTTTTCGGAAACGGTTGAATGAAGTGGTCGATCAGCGCGTCGAACCGCTAACCGTGGATCTGGAACTTACTATTGATGCGGAGATCGCGCTTACTGAGATCAATCCGAAATTTTTGCAGGACCTGGAGCGGCTTGAGCCATTCGGTCCCGGCAATAAAAAACCATTTTTTATTTCAAAAAATGTGCGCTTGAAAAGCCCTGTCAAAAAAAGAGGCAAAGACACCATGCAATGCTGGATCGCCGACGAAGCGGGGAAGACCACTTGCGAAATGATCGGGTTTAGAAAGTTTGAACGATGGAACAGCGCGAAGAGCCCAGGCCACTTTGATATTATTTATCAGCCTTCTTTAAAAGATTTTAACGGAATAACTTCTATACAGCTTGAGCTGGAGGATTGGCGGTAGCGGCGGGTTTTTTCCAGGTTCTTTTAGGAGCCCGCGTGATGTTCCCTGTTTTGATATACGAAGCCGCCACACGGACTGTTTTGACAGTGCCGTTTTCGATGATCCTTACGGATTGAAGATTCGGCACAAAACGGCGTGCGGTGATGCCGGTCGTTTTTAAACCGATGCCCCCCGATTTCTTGGCGATACCGCGGCGCGTGATTTTCTTCCCCATTTTGGGCTTTTTTCCGGTAAAATAACACACTCTGGACATCAAAATCTCCTTTAAAGAAAACGTAATCTATCATGGTTCGCAGACGAAATCAAGGAAAACTTTGACCCAACCAGTCACATTCAAGACCCCATTGCAGTATTTGAAAGGCGTGGGCCCCGAGCGGTCCAAGATACTCGCACGTTTAGGCTTACTGACGATCGGAGAGGCCTTTTATTTTTTTCCGAGACGATATGAAAACCGTTTTCCCATTAAAAAAATTTCTGAAATTTCAGTGGGAGAAAAAGAGTGTGTGTCAGGTGTTGTGCAAAGCCGCGGACTTATCCGTACCCGGCATGGCCAGTCCATTTTTAAAGTGGTGCTTCAGGACGGCCCGACGGCCCTTTTCGGTGTTTGGTATAACCAGCCCTATCTCGGCAAGGTTTTTCTTCCGAAATCAAAAGTCATTTTTTACGGCAAAACTGAAAAGGAAGGGAAACATGTTCAAATGGTGCATCCCGAATATGAAATTCTAGCGGGAGATGGTCCAGCCCAGACGATCCATTCGGGTCGTATCGTACCGATCTATCCTTTGACGGAAGATTTGAGCCAAAAAGGGATCCGTCAGTTATTATTTCGTGTCGTTTCAGAACATTCTCGTTTGCTAAAAGACCCCTTCATGCCTTCTTTTAGGAGAAGGCTGAGATTGGGAGAGCTTTCTTCGGCGATGCGTGAGATACACTTCCCGTCCACGGAAGCGGCCCGGCAAAGCGCCTATGAACGACTTGTTTTTAACGAATTTTTCTTCCAACAGATTGTGATCCAGATGAAAAAAATGGAGTTGCAAAAAGAAAATAAACTGATTGCTCACCAGAGCGGCGAGGAAAAGGTATCGGAGCTAGTGCGATCACTCGGTTTTCAGCTGACGAAAGGCCAAGAGAACGCGACGCGGGATATTATGAGCGACATGAAAAAAGATCGGCCGATGAATCGTTTGGTGCAGGGAGAGGTGGGTAGCGGCAAGACGGCGGTCGCGGCCGCGGGGCTTGTATTCACGGTCGCGAATGGTTTTCAAGGCGCGTTAATGGCGCCGACGGAGGTATTGGCGCAGCAGCATTATTTTAATTTGACCCAGGCGCTTGAGCCGCTTGGCATCAGTTGCGGTTATTTGGCGAATGAGCTTGCGCCGGCGGACAAACAGAGAATGCTGGATGGTCTCGTGGATGGGAGTATCCAAGTGGTTATCGGGACGCATTCGTTGATCCAAGAAAATGTGCGGTTTAAAAATCTGGGATTGGCCGTGATCGATGAGCAGCATAAGTTCGGAGTGTTCCAGCGCGCGGCGCTCAAAGAAAAAGCCAAAAACCCGCCGCATTTTTTACTGATGACCGCGACGCCGATCCCCCGGACGCTCGCTTTCACGCTGTATGGTGACCTGGATATTTCACTGATGGCAGAGCTTCCCAAGGGACGAAAGGCCGTCAAAACTTTTTGGGTCGGGGAAAATAAACGAAAAAATATCTATGATTTCTTAGACTCCCAAATCAAGAACGGCGGCCAGGGTTATGTGATTTGCCCGCTGATCGATGAAAAAAAAGAAGTTTCACCGAAAGGCCTGCCTGTCCCTGCCTTGCCGGCAGGCAGGCGGCAGGCAAGCGCGATCGCGGTTTATGGAGAACTCTCGAAAGTTTTCTCACACCGCAAAGTAGGCTTGCTGCACGGCGGCATGAAAAGCCTCGAAAAGAAAAAAGTCATGCAGGATTTTAAGGATAAAAAAATCGAGATCCTGGTATCGACGGTCGTGATAGAGGTGGGCGTCGACGTGGCGAACGCGAATGTGATGATCATTGAAAACGCGGACAAATTCGGGCTGGCTCAGCTCCATCAGCTCAGAGGCCGCGTGGGGCGCGGGACCGAAGAGTCCACTTGTGTGCTTTTTTCAGATACGACCAACCCCGAAACCATCGATCGTCTCAACGCTTTTGAATCGATGCAAAGCGGATTTGATATTGCCGAGAAAGATCTTGACCTCAGAGGCGCCGGAGATATTATCGGAGAAAAACAGCACGGCCTGCCGAATTTACGTATCGGCGATCTTTCAAAAGATCTTGGTATTTTAATAAAGGCAAAAAACGAGGCGGTCCGTATCGTCGAAAAAGACCCGCGTTTAGCGTTGCCTGAAAACCGGCCGCTACTCATGGCGATCCGGGAACGATTCGGCCTTTCGGATCAGCAAAAGTTGGCCGTCTACGCGTGATGAATCCCGCTCTTAACATGAGGAGTCTAAAAATTCGTTTGTCAAGGGCGGGATGAAGATCCTGACTGGAAATTTGTGCGGAAGAACCATCGCTTTTAAACCGAACCGCCATCTACGCCCCACTTCAGACAAGGCAAAGAAAGCGATCTTTGACATGCTTCAGGGACAATTAAAAAATAAAAGCGTGCTGGACCTTTTTAGCGGCACTGGCTCCCTGGGGTTTGAGGCGCTTTCTCAGGGTGCGGATTTTGTGACTTTTGTTGAAATTGAGAAATCGCAAGCAGCGCTAATTAGGAGCAATTCGGAAAAACTTGGCGCGGCGCAAAGGAGCGAAGTGATCGTGGGAGACGTCATCAGCGTTATAAAGAACTTGGCGCGTGATAAGAAGGAATTTGATTTTATTTTTATGGACCCGCCTTATGATGTGGGCTTGGGAGAGAAAACGCTGAAGGCGATTTTTTTGTCAACCATTGTAAAAAAAGACACGTTAATTGTTGTGGAATCCCGGGACAAGGAAACATTGCCGGATCTGAACGAAAATTTCATGTTAATTAAGAACAAAACCTACGGCGATACGCGAATTGTGATTTATCAACGTGTATAGTTCTGTCATCCCGACGAGCTGGGTATTTTAACGTCGCAAGGAGGGATCAAACGTACATGCGCGTCCGCAGCGGGGTAGCCTGCGGCTCAAACAGGTCCTCGGCGCGAGCGCTATAAATGTAACAGCGGAAGCTCGCGTCCTGCGGAACTCGCCGCTTCGACTACCCCACTGCTTCCGCGCAAGGATCTCATCACGATTCGCGTGACAGGGAATGGAGAGGGGAGTAAACTATTTTTCAAATCTAGCGTGCTTCGCGGAACGGCGTCTGGTATGTTTCGATTATTTATGAGAAGAAGCCTGAGGTTAGGAGTGCAGTCAACAAACTGAGAAAAGCATGAAAAAAATCAGATATCGGATTCTAGTTGCTGTCCTAAGGTTGTTACGTATTAATAAAAAAGAAAACACGTGTGAAGAGGCTTATCCCAGAGATATACATGTAGCACGCTACAATCATCTTAACGATGAAATAACTCGTTATCGTGATCTTGTGTGGAAGATCGTTGCTTTTAGCTGGGCTATTTATGGCGCAACGATTTGGTTTTTCTATTTGGTTGGAATTAAAGTCCTAAACGACTCTTCAAGATTTTCTATTATATTTTTTTTCTTAATTATTTCGACAGCAGCTTTGACTACATTGTGTCATTATCGCTGCGAGAGAATGGTTGAAGAGAATCAGGAAAGAAGGCGTAACTTAGAGAATTTTCTAGGGCTCAGTGATAAACGATGGGCACATGATAAAAATCGGGAACGATGCACTCGAATTAATTTTTTGGGCTCTTTTATAATCTTTTTTGCGTTGACGTGGATGCCACCTCTTATAATGATTAGTGTAAAATGTCGCCATCAAGTTCTAGGCATTATACGGGCATTTGTTAAATGATACTTCTCAAAAAGATTGCGCAGAGATATCAAGAAAACCGATAGCCTAGAAATCCAACAGTTTTGAAGGGATAGTTTTAAAGGGTTCACCCAATTTTTTTACTACAGAAACTCTCAGGAATAACATCATCAGGTAACGCAGAGGAAATTATATTGAAAAAGATTTCCATGATCTTGTTGGTAATGTTGAGTATCACCTGGAGCGTTGTTATAGTCCATGCTGAAAATCTTGAAGATCATAAGATGGAGGGTGGTATAACAAATGAGCAGCCTATCTCGATAGGGGAAACTATTTACTCTGCTGCATGGGCTAAAAATTATGGCACAGAGATGCTTTTAGATATGGTTGTATATAAGTATGTAGGTCTTGAGAACAATACTATAAAAATAGAACGCAGGGATAAACTTGGGACTGGTATTCTTGACGAAGAGAATCCTCCTCAAATAACTACATTGAGCCTGCCGTTAAATGGCAAAAAACAGGCGTTGCTAAAGATTGATAAAAGATACAATGTATTACCTTCAAAGGGCGAGCTGGTTATCACAATCGTTGATGATTTTAATCGAATTAAAGTTGAAGAGCTTAAAAGCTAGTCCGAGCAATCCTGAGAGTATGACGGACAAGATTAGGAAGTAATTAAAATGAAAAAATGCCCTTTCTGTGCCGAAGAAATTCAAGAAGAAGCTATTAAGTGTAAACATTGTGGTGAATATCTAGATAAGAAGCCAAAACTAACCGATGTCAAAAGAATTGCCAATGTTTGCCCAAAATGTACGAAGGAGTATGACGATTCATGGAAAGTATGTTTTGATTGTAGGATCCCATTGGTTAAAAGAGAAATAGAAGATGTTGAGATAAAAGCTACCATTTGTCCTAATTGCAAAAGTGGTAATGTAGAAAAAATAGCTTCGGGTGTTGGCGCTGCTGTTATTTTCGGTGTGTTCGCACTTGGTTATCGTGCGGCAAAAGGGACGTTGGGTAAATCGTTTATTTGTAAAAGCTGTGGCTATAAATGGTAATTTACCGTACCCCATCCTGCGGAGACACCTTAGCTTTCCACCGCTCTCAGCCATTCTGATTGAAAGTTTGATCCCTCGTCCATAATGTTAATATGGGGCTCCTCGGGATGACATCTAGATGCCTCCGCTCGCTAGTTCAAGAAAACGCTCGGTCGGAATGACAGATGGTGATGAGATCCTTCGCTTCGCTCAGAATGTGCGCGGGAGCAGTGGGATAGTCCAAGCGGCGAGTTCCGCAGGACTCGAGCCACCAGCGTCTTTCAATATAGCGCTCGCGCCGAGGACCTGTCTGAGCTGCGGACTGTCCCACTGCGGACGCTCGTATGTGCTTGATCCCCGCCTAAAGATTGCGGGGATGACAGTCTGCCCCGCCGAAATACTTGCGTTTTACCTACCTCTTATGAGAACATATTGCCCATGAGTTTTTTCTGCTGTAAATCATCGATCGATAAGAAAGTCATTATGGCTGTCACAGGCCTCATTTTGTTCGGGTTTGTGATCGTGCACATGCTCGGTAACCTCCAGATTTTCCTGGGGCAGGATCAGCTGAACGCCTATTCGGAACACATCCAAGAGCTTCCGTTTTTATTATGGCCGGCACGGATTTTTCTGCTCTTAACCCTTGTGGTTCATATGACGGTCTCTATAAATCTCGCGATCGAGAATAAAAATGCCAGGCCTGTCCGTTATGCTCATGAAGATACCGTCCAGGTAAGCTTCGCTTCACGGACGATGGTGATGTCAGGTCTTATAATTTTTGCATTTATTGTTTTTCATCTACTGCATTTTACTTTCGATAAGATCCATCCTGAGTTTTCTAATCTGCAGGACAGCAAAGGCCGCGACGATGTTTATTCAATGGTTGTCTTAAGTTTTAGAGACCCTCTGATCGCGGTGTCTTATATAACGGCGATGGCGGTTCTTTGCTTTCATTTAAGCCATGGTTTATCAAGTCTTTTCCAGTCCCTCGGCCTTAACAACGAAGACATCAAAGCTAAAATCAAATGGACCGGCTATGCGCTGGCACTTATCGTTTTTATCGGAAATTCCTCGATGCCGCTCGCGGCACTTCTGAGGTTACTTCAACTTCCCAAGGGAGTCGGTTAGACTATGACGCTTGATTCAAAAGTTCCTTCGGGGCCTCTCGCGGAGAAGTGGGACAGGCATAAGTTTGAGATGAAACTTGTCAATCCCGCGAACAAACGTAAATACAGCGTGATCGTTGTTGGGACAGGACTTGCCGGCGCGTCCGCGGCCGCGTCGCTTGCCGAGCTTGGTTATCAAGTCCACTCGTTTTGTTTTCAGGACAGCCCGCGTCGCGCGCACAGCATCTCGGCCCAAGGCGGTATCAACGCCGCAAAAAATTATCCGAACGACGGCGACAGTGTTTTCCGTCTTTTTTATGACACGATTAAAGGAGGCGACTTCCGGGCGCGTGAAGCGAACGTGTATCGTCTTGCCCAGGTGAGTGGCAATATCATCGACCAGTGTGCCGCGCAGGGCGTGCCGTTTGCCCGCGAATATGGAGGGACTCTCGCGAACCGCTCGTTCGGCGGCGCTCAAGTCTCGCGCACATTTTACGTCCGCGGCCAGACGGGCCAGCAATTACTTCTCGGCGCGTACCAGTCGCTGGAGCGTCAAATTGGGCTGGGGAATGTCAAAATGCATCCCAGGACCGAGATGCTGGACCTAGTATTGATCGACGGACACGCGAAAGGGATCGTGGCGCGGGATCTGGTGAGCGGTAAGATCAGCTCGTACGCCGCCGACGCGGTAGTATTGGCGACCGGCGGATATGCCAATGTTTTTTATTTATCGACAAACGCGATGGGCTGCAATGTCACGGCGATCTATCGCGCCCATAAAAAGGGCGCGTTTTTCGCGAATCCCTGTTTCACTCAGATCCATCCCACCTGCATTCCTGTGGCCGGGGATCATCAGTCTAAGCTGACTTTGATGTCCGAATCTCTCCGAAACGACGGCCGTATCTGGGTGCCGAAGAAAAAAGGGGATCGGCGGATCCCGCAAGACATTCCCGAAGACGAAAGGGATTATTACCTCGAGAGAAAGTATCCGAATTTCGGGAACCTCGCGCCGCGCGATATCGCTTCGCGAAGCGCCAAGCAGGTTTGTGATGAGGGCCGTGGCGTCGGCCTATCAGGTCTCGGCGTCTACCTTGATTTCACGGAGACGATCGGACGCCTTGGCGAAAAAGTGATCCGTGAGCGTTATGGGAACCTTTTTGACATGTACGAAAAGATTACTGCCGAAGATCCTTACAAAATACCGATGAGAATTTATCCGGCGCTCCATTACACGATGGGCGGGTTATGGGTGGATTATAACCTGATGAGTAACGTCCCCGGTTTGCACGTGATCGGCGAGGCAAATTTTTCGGATCACGGCGCCAACCGGCTGGGCGCCAGCGCACTGATGCAGGGGCTGGCGGACGGTTATTTTATTTTGCCTTACACGCTGGGGCATTATTTCGCTTCCACGCCAAAAAGCGCCGCGACGACGGATCATCCGGAGTTTAAAAGATCCGAGGCCGAGGCCAAAGAACGGCTTCTAAAACTTTTATCGGTCAAAGGCAAGCGCACGGTCACTTCGTTCCACCGTGAGCTTGGTTCGATTTTATGGGAAAACTGTGGCATGGCAAGAAATGAAAAAGGCCTGAAGCAGGCGCTGCAGAAAATCCCGGCGCTTCGCGAGGAATTTTGGAAAAACGTGAATGTGTTGGGAGAGAACGAGGAGTTGAACCCGGCGCTTGAGCGGGCTGGGCGTGTCGCCGACTTTTTTGAATTTGCCGAGCTTCTGTGTTTCGACGCGCTGCACCGCGAAGAATCCTGCGGCGGCCATTTCCGCGAAGAGTATCAGACTGGCGAGGGTGAGGCCCGAAGGAACGATGATCAATTTGCCTATGTGGCGGCATGGGAATTTAAAGGCATCGGGGCGTCGCCGGTCCTTCACAAGGAACCTTTGGTGTACGAGAACGTGCATTTGGCGGTGAGGAATTACAAATGAACCTGAAACTGAAGGTTTGGCGCCAGAAAAATTCCCAAGATAAAGGTCATCTGACGGACTATGAGGCGAATAATGTCAGCCCCAATATGTCGTTCTTAGAGATGCTTGATGGGGTCAACGAGGAATTGACGATGAAAGGTATCGATCCTATCGTGTTTGACCACGATTGCCGCGAGGGCATCTGCGGGATGTGCTCGCTTATGATCAACGGCGTCGCGCACGGACCTGAGCGGGGAACGGCGGCCTGTCAGCTTCATATGCGGTATTTTGAGGATGGCGATACGATCTTTATTGAGCCGTGGAGAGCCAAAGCGTTTCCGGTGCTGAAAGACCTTGTCGTGGACCGAAGCGCTTTTGACCGCATCGTCCAGGCCGGAGGTTTTGTATCAGTCAATACGGGCGGCGCGCCGGATGGAAACGCGATCCCCGTTTCTAAGGATCAGGTGGAGATCGCGATGGACGCCGCCGCGTGTATCGGATGCGGGGCGTGCGTGGCGTCATGCAAGAACGCCTCGGCGATGCTTTTTGTCGCGGCCAAAGTTTCACACCTCGCGACGCTTCCCCAAGGACAGGTGGAGCGTGAATGGCGCGTTACGCGCATGGTCGCCCAGATGGATCAGGAAGGTTTTGGCAATTGCACGAACCAATTTGAATGTGAAGCGGTGTGCCCCAAAGCGATCAGTGTCTCTTTTATCGCCAAAATGAACAGGGAATATTTAAAAGCTTCAAAGAAAGGAACAGTCGATGAATGAAAATTTAAATGAGTCTCAAAAGAAGCCTGGCGTAGTAATCTTTGCAATGATTTTAAACTTCTTTTCGGCAGCATTTTGGTTAGTGGCGAGTATGTTTTTACTACTTGTTGGTAACGCAGGTATGTCCACGATTGCGCAGGACAAAAATCTTGGACGTGTCGCGACGATATTTATGGCATCAACCTATTTTATTTATACGTTTTTTGTTTTATTAATTTTATTTCACATTTTTTTGGGAATTGGTCTATTGATGGGGAAAAAACTTGCTTGGTATTTTCAAGTTATCTCTTGCGTGACCGGTATAGTCACTTTTTTTTGGCTCCCTCCATCGCTAATCATTAGTATTGTGATACTTATTTTTTTCTTTATGTCAAACGTCCGGAGTTATTTCAAAATCTGACCCGTGTCACTGATCAAAGCCAAAATTCGCGTTGGTCATAGCCCCGATCCTGACGACGCGTTCATGTTCTACGCGATCGCTCATCAGAAGATCAAGACCGACGGCATCACTTTTTCCCATGTGATCGAGGATATCGAGAGTCTGAATAAGCGCGCGTTTAAATCCGATCTTGAAGTGACGGCGGTATCCGCATTCACTTTTTTTCAGATCGCGGATAAATATGCGCTGATGCCCTGCGGCGCGAGTATCGGCGAAAATTACGGCCCGGTGTTGATCGCCGGCAAGTCCATTTATGCCAAAGACCTTGAAGGCAAAAAAATTGCTGTGCCCGGGCTCAATACGACGGCGTATCTTGCGCTGCGTCTTTTTTTGCCCAACTTCAAGGAGGTCGTCGTGCCTTTTGATCAGATCTTGGACACGGTGAAAAAAGGCGAAGCCGACGCGGGCCTTATCATTCATGAAGGCCAATTGACGTACAAGAAACTCGGGTTTCATAAAGTGGCGGACTTGGGAGAATGGTTCTATGAAATGACGAAACTTCCGCTGCCGCTGGGTGTCGACGTGATCCGAAAGAACCTCGGGCGGGACGTGATGCGCAAAGTCACGAAACTTTTAAAAAATAGCATTGAGTACGGCTTGAAGCACCGCGAAGACGCGTTGAGCTACGCGATGCGATTCGGGCGCGGCATTCCAACGGATACCGCCGACCAGTTTGTGGGGATGTATGTCAATGATTACACCGTGGACATGGGCCGGAAAGGAAAAGACGGTTTATTGACTTTGCACCAAGCAGCGATCGAGCGAGGGTTTCTCAAAAATCCCGCAAAGAAAATACAGTTTGTGGAGATGTAGAAATGACTAAGCAAGAACCCGCCAAACAGGCCGCAAGTTTTGTCCAGAAATCTTCCGATTGGGTCCGCAAGCCTAGATCAATCGACGCGAACATGAAGGACTATTTCAAGGCCTACAAGAATTTTTCCTGGAAAAGCGTTGAAAAGGAATTTGACTGGCACAAGACAAAAAAGGTCAACATTGTTCATGAAATGATCGACCGGCACGCGGCCGACGTGCGGAAAAATAAAGTCGCGCTTTATTTTTGGGACCCCACTCCGTCGCCGTATCATCCGAACGGACGGGATGAAAAATACACGTTCCTTGATCTAAAAAAAGAATCGAGCAAATTCGGCAACGTCCTAAAAAAATTTAAAATCAAAAAGGGGGACCGCGTGGCTGTTTACCTGCCGCGCACACCCGAACTTTATATTGCGATCTTGGGGATCCATCGGATCGGTGCGATCCCAGTGCCGCTTTTTGAGGCGTTTATGCACGCGGCGGTGGAAGACAGACTTTCCGACAGCGGCGCGACCGCGATTGTCACGACACGTGAATTAAAAACAAGGGTGCCTTTTGAAAAACTTTTGGATCTCAAGCATCTATTTCTGGTGAATGAAAAAAAGACGGAGGATTTATCTGAGGAGAATAGAATTGAAGAATCCGCCAGCGTAAGCATCCATCCCCATTATTATTATGAGGAGATGAAGACCGTCTCTGATGACTTGGCTCCCGTATGGTTGTCTTTGGATGACGGCCTCGTGATCCATTACACGTCGGGATCTACAGGAAGATCAAAAGGGGTGCTTCACAGGCAATACGCGATGGTGGGACATTATCAAACAGCCAAGTGGGCGCTTGACTTAAGGGATGATGATGTTTATTGGTGCACCGCGGATCCCGGATGGGTCACCGGCACGTCCTATGGAATTTATGGGCCATGGACATTGGGCATCTCAAGCGTTGTGATCGGCGGCCGCTTTTCAGCGGACAGATGGTACCAGGCGATCGAAAAATATGACGTGACGTTGTGGTACAGCGCACCGACGGCGTTTCGGCTTCTTATGTCCCAGGGGGAAGAAGTCACCAAAAAATATAATTTTAAAAGCATACGTCATATTTGCTCCGTCGGAGAGCCGTTAAACCCTGAAGCGCTTCGCTGGATCCGAAAGATCACGGGCGTTGCGCCGCACGAGACTTGGTGGATGACCGAGACGGGCATGCAAATTATCTGTAATTACCGGAGCCTCGATTTCAAAATAGGCGCGACCGGCAGATCTTTTCCCGGCACTTATGCGTCGGTGGTGGATGAACACGGCAAGGAAGTGCCGCCCAACACGCTGGGGCATTTGGTCGTGAAGGTCGGCTGGCCCCACCACCCGTTTGGCCGCGTACGCGGCCGATTGCTACGCAATCGTGGCAAACAGGTGGTGGGGTGGCCTTCGATGATGAAGGCGATCTGGAATAACAAGGAAAAATTTGACGAGTATTTCAGGCTGAAGGGATGGTATCTGAGCGGAGATACCGCTTACAAGGACAAGGACGGTTTTATCTGGTTCGCGGGCCGTGAGGACGACGTGATTAAAACGGCAGGCGAGCGAGTAGGGCCCTTTGAGGTGGAAAGCGCTCTCGTGCAGCATCCGGCCGTGGCCGAGGCAGGCGTGATCGGAAAGCCCGATGAACTCCGCGGGCATATCATCAAGGCGTTTATCAGTCTCCGATCGGGATTCACCCCGACGGATCATTTAAAAAAAGAAATCGCGGAATTTGTAAAAAAGAATCTTGCAGCGCACGCCGCGCCGCGGGAGATCGAGTTCTGCGAGCGGGTCCCCAAGACGCGTTCGGGCAAGATCATGCGGCGTGTCCTGCGGGCTTGGGACCAAGGGCAGCCGGTGGGTGATATCAGCACCATGGAAGAATGAGAGGCGGCTCATGTTTGACGGAATGAAAGATATGATGGGCCAGTTTCAGATGATGCAGAAGCTGATGGCTGACGACAATTTTAAGGCTTTTATCTCTCATCCAAAGGTTCAAGAAATATTTAAGGACCCAGAATTTAAAGAGGTCGCGAAATCGAAGGATTTCACTAAAATTCTTTCGGATCCAAAATTTGCGGCGCTGATGCGGGACCCGGCGCTCGCCGCCTTAATGGCGAAGATCGATCCTCAAAAATTTATTCAAGGATAAGAAAATAAATTCAAATGTTCAAACGAATCTCGTCCTTATTATTTGCATCGTTCCTCTTGTTGGGTTCCATTTTTCTTTTTGCTGCCGAGAGAATGGAGTGGAAGGATGAAAATGGGGACGGGCGAAAAGAAAGCCAATTTTTTTATGAGGGTGATCAGGTAGTAAAAATCCAAATGGATAGAAACGGGGATGGAAAAACAGACCAGTGGCTTAATTTTAAAAATGGCAAAAAAGCCACCGCTGAAATAGATTCTGATTTTGACGGCAGAGTTGATCAGTGGATCACCTATGATTCCAAAGGAAAAACCCAGATCATTGCCAAGGACACCAATCATGACGGAAAACCCGACCAATTTCAGCAGATGCTCAAAGGCCGCGAGCTCGTACTCAAAGAATATGACCGGAATTTTGACGGACGGATTGATAAACGGATGCTGATGCAATGGGATGCGAATAAGAAAATAACTACCTTCATGAATGGAAGACCCGGCTCTATTCCCAATCCCGGCTATACGTGGCTGCGGAAGGAAGAGGATAATAACTTCGATGGCAAGATCGATGTCTACCAGGAGCGCGGGAATAAAAATCCTTCTACGGATAGGATAGGAAAAGAGATAGATCCTTTGCCGGCAAAGCCTGAGGATAAAGGCGGTCCTGCTACAGAAAAAAAACAGGAACCTTCGGAAGGCTTGATCCAAAAAATGAATGAAAAATACGGGTTAAAATAAAAATGAAGATCGTGGTTTGCGGCATGAGCGGCCTTATTGGAAGACCGTTGACAACAGCGCTTCTTCAAAAGCACGAGCTTGTGGTTTTGCGCCGCAAGCTCGCCCCGGCAAAATCCGCTTATTCAGGACGAGAAGTTCTGTGGAACCCGCCGTATCTTTCGGATAATTGGACGAAAGAAATTAACGGCGCCTCGGCCGTGATCAATCTTTCCGGAGAACCTATCGCCGGAAAACACTGGACCGCGGACCAAAAAAAAGAACTCCGTAACAGCCGTATTCACACGACACGAGCGATCCTCGCGGCGATCGCCCAGGCCAGAGTAAAACCAAAAATACTAATCAATGCGTCCGCGATAGGTTTTTATGGACCGCGTGACAGCACGCCTGTCGATGAGACGACCGGTGGCGGAAGTGGTTTTCTTGCCGAGCTTTGCCGGGAATGGGAGACCGAGGCGCTCAAGGCGAAGGAAATGGGCGTGCGTACGGCGCTTTTGAGAACGGGGATTGTATTGGCAAAAGAAGGCGGTGCATTGGCGAAGATACTTCCTATTTTTAAATTGGGCGCCGGCGGTCCTCTGGGCAGCGGCAAGCAATTTATGAGCTGGATCCATATCGAAGATGAGGTTGGCGCGGTCGTAAAAATCCTTGAGGATCCTTCCATTGAAGGCCCTGTGAATTTGACGGCCCCTCAACCGGTGACGATGGCCCAATTTGCACTAGCGCTTGGAAAGGCAGTCAAGCGTCCCGCAAGACTGCCTGTTCCCGGATTTGTCCTTAAATTGCTTTTGGGTGAAATGTCAGAGATGCTGTTGACAGGCCAAAACGTTTATCCCAAAAAATTGACCAAAGCCGGTTTTAAGTTTAAATACCCGTCTCTTGAACCTGCTTTAATGGAACTTCTCCTCTGAATCCTACGGGGATCTCCCCACGCGGCGCGCACCCTTAAAAGTCTTCGAGCCGCAAGTCAATCACTTATACATGATTATGCCTTTAGCGCAGGTAGTCTGTCCGAACAATGTCATCTCGAGGAGCGAAGCGACGAGAGATCTCCGATACGTGCAGGAGATTTCTCCTCACTACGTTCGTCGAAATGACGGACGAGGGCTTTAAGAGGGCGGTTTTCCTTCGTTACCTGCATTAAAGGCATAATCATGCACTTATATCTAGTTATGGTAGTTAAGCGTTTTTAATTTTTATTAAGTATAATTAAATTTAGCTAAGTTTAATCGCTTATTGATATACTTCTCTTCACTATCCCTTCATCTACTATTGATCTCCATTAAATCATAATGTATTATTAAAATAGGCCTATGAATTTAGTAATTAGGCCATTATTTCTGATCAGTAATTAAAATCTTTAAAAAAGAAGTATAGGATTTTAAAATGACCGAGATCGCTGAAAAACGGGTTAAAAGAAACGTCTCCCTCAAAGTTCTTTCAATAGTGGTTCTTCTCTCCTTTATGTCCGATGTTGTATTCATCGATTATGCCAGCGCCCGTCTAACCGTTAAAAAAAGCAGGTTCAATCTTATGGAAGAGGAGCCGGATACACGGCGCGGCGGTGCGGGTCAACCGACGATGAATCAGCTTACCGTGGATAATATAAACGCGCTCTTGGAGATGATGGCTAAGCCTCAAAATATCCCGGCTGCTCCAACACCTTTGCCACAGCCCGGACTTCTTCGGGAGCCGAAAGAAAAACGATCTGAGGAAAGCCCCCTCATCAAAGCGGTGAATAACGCACGTGCATTGGCAAAGCAATTGACAGAAGGCCTGTTTGACCTTAACAAAGACGGCGAGGTAAATGAGGTGGATGTGAAGCTGGCCAGGGAAAGAGCGCAGAGAGCCCTGGAAATCAAACAATACCTGGATTCTAATACGCTCAAGGCGCTGGATAGTAACGACGACGGGGTGTTTAATCAAATGGATATACTAATAGGCATGTTGAATATCACTAAGATCCCTGCTGATAGTAATCACCCCTATGATGTCTCCTGCCTTATAAGTAAGAAGCGGCTAATCTTAACCTTATCCTCGCCAGGCGGATCGCCTTATGGGAAAAAGACGCAATATATTTTGGATAAAGCAACGGGTCAGCTTAGCGTTTCCGTCTCCTATTCCTATGATCCCGACAAACCGCACCTGATGATTTATCAACCCAATGAGGTCCATGTTTATCTGCCGGGCAATGCGGAGTATCGTGAGAAATTAGGGGAAATGATCGCACTCGCTCAAGCGAATGCGGGTCGCGTCACTCACCCGAGGGATGAACGTGTCATAGGGGTGTTCATTAAACAGCTACAACCTTACCTTAAGAGACTGCCTCAACCCGGACTTCGGGAGCCGGGAATTCGAATGGAACAACTTTCTGACGGGACCATGATTTATTACGACATGCAGAAGCGGGTGGTCAAAATCGTCATGAATAATGACTCCAAAACTACCTATAAGTTCATTTACAACCAGGACGGTACCTATAACCGCATCGTCAAAACTTTCGGGGGGATTGTCTCCAAGGAGATGCCGACGGAGACCGTCTTTGACTTCACCACGATGAAGGCGACTGAGACTTACTCTTGGGGAACGAAGGTTTACACATTTTGGCTGCAGCGGGGGACTCCGACCTCTGTCATATCGATGCCCTTATATGCGGTTGAACTCGGCAATTGGTCATTGGCGAATGGCAGTTGGAGTCAGCTCCTGGGTTTTCTTAAAGAAGTGAAAGCCGGGGGATTCACTCATGTTTATGACGAACAGGGCCGCGTGGTGAAAATTACCCTCTCCAAAAAAGATTCCCCGGACATCGTTGAAACTTATGAACTCAATTATGACAAAGATGGGAAATTACTTACGATGGCAATGCATTCAGGCAAAGGCCTGCCCATCGTCAACATCACTTTTGATTTCAAGACCATGCAGGCGGTCAAGTCTACCGTGGCGGGAATGGAAATTTATCAATTTCGAATGGAACAAGGATCTCCCACCAGTTCCGTTGTAGCGACCCTCAAGGAGGTGACGTTGGGTTATTGGGAGGGCATCGAAGGCGGTTGGACGAGGCTCATCGGAGTCTTAATCCAATCTCTCCCTCAACATACGATGAACCCGTTAAGTCACGAACAAATGATAGCCGCGCTAAACCTTGTGAAAGATGAAGACGCCACGTTTGTGATTACGGGCAATGTCAACTTATCCGATTTAATCAGAGAGGGCAGAGTCCATGAAGGCGCGAAAATCGTCGTGGCTGAAAATTCCGTGCTCACGATTGATAGCGTGAGCGACATCAAGATCGCTTGGATCCGCGTGGACGGCGAGCTCAAATTCAGCACCCATGAAAATACACAGCTTAAAGTGGGGACGCTTGTTGTGAATGAGATGGGCTCTCTCCATATCGGTTCAAGACTCGACCGTGTGCAGGCGGACAAAACAGCGAAGCTTATTTTTGCCGATTTTGGCTCTATCGCGGATGACCCCAATGACCCGATACAAATCGGTCGCGGGCTTATCGTGCTAGGCCAGGTGCATGTGTTTGGCGCGGAAAGCAGCGCCAATCTTCTCCCGGCCACCGCTCTTACCGCAGGCGCGACGCAGGTCACTTTTTCACGGAGCGCATCGGGATGGCGGGTTGGCGATGAGATTTTGCTCGTGAGCACGGCCAATTCCGTGGGTTGGAATGTCGTGGACCAATCCGAAAAGGTAAGAATTTCCGCCCTATCGGCCGACGGCCGCACGATTACCTTTGACAGGGCGCTTGCCTATGGTCATGTGATGCCCGACGGCGCTTCGCCTCCGGTTGCGCGCATGACACGTAACGTGCAATTTTCTTCGGAAAACCAGACAGATATCACGCATCAGGGCCACATCATGATCATGGGTTTTGCTGATTTGAATGACGCAAGCTTCACAGGATTGGGCCGCACCACCAACGCAATCTTGTCGGACCCGGTATTTGATGATCAAGGCAATATTGTCCCGCTCTCCGTGCAAAACGTAAGAGGCCGTTATGCGGTGCATTTTCACCGCACGGGAATCGACGCAAACTCTCCGGTCAATCTCGTGAAGAACTGTTCGCTTGATGCCGGAAATGGTGAAGTGGTGGGCCGCTGGGGCGGTGTCAATCACTCTTCCATTGTGAATTTCATCGATAACGTTTTCCATGGTTTCTCAGGCGCCAATCTGGTCGGAGACGAAAAAGGCGACGCGCGGGGCATCATCCAGGGGAATATCACCAATAAAAGCGTGGGTTCGACGGATGATTTTCGCACGCGGGGCGGGAAAGAAGTCAAAAATGCGCTGGGCCAAAGAGTCGAAGATATTGCCCATAAAGGCCATGGGATTTACCTGCACGGCGGCGGGGGTGTGGCCGTCCAAGGAAACTGGGTTTTCGGCAATGGCAATGCCGGCATTATTTATTGGAGACTGGGTATTAGGGACGGTGGCAAAGTAGTGATGTTTCCCGTGGAAAACATTGTCGACCCATCGATTTTAGCTACTCTAAAGCCTGAATGGATACAAACCATTGATGGAAAACAGTATGTCGATATTAACATGGTACCTGTCACCTGTATAGGCAACGTGATCGGTTCTTCGGGAACAATGATCACGCTCGGTTATAATATGCAGTCCAATCTACTTTCCGACGCCGATAAGGAATCTTCCAAATATTACAGCGTGATCAAAGACAATAGTGGGTTTGGATTTATCAGTGTCGGTATTGACTTGATTTATTCGTCTTTTGTGCATCTTGAAAACAACATCGTCCTGAGAGACAACCCCAACGCCCGTGCGCGGTCTTCGTTTACCCACGGCAGCGCTGTCCAGGGGAATGATGTTACAGCCAATATCAATATTACGAATCTCACGGCTACGGGCTGGGAGTTCGGGGTGGTCGTCCCCATAAGAGGCCTGACTAAAATCACGGGCGGCCATTTAGAAAATGTGGTCAACATCGAAATTCGCGCTCCGTTCGGAAGAGATCCTAGAGAGATGCACCGCCGCGTGGTGATCGACAACGTGCGCTTCGGGTTTTATACAGAGGTAAGACCTTATAGCCCGCTGCCCTATACGGACATTCATCTTGTTGGTGGGTATATTAACGAAGATCCGGCAATGGGGTGGGACGACTCGGTATGGGATCCTTCAAGGAATTTAGTGACGATCAAAGGTGAAAACTTGGATTCTCTTGTCGTGCGGACGGATTATTTTGTTTCCATGGCGTCCGGCGCAAACCCTAATCTTTATTTTTACTCCGATTTTGTAAGCGGCATTTTTACAAACCAGCTCACCGGGTATGTGCCGGTCATAAAAGGCCTTTACAAGAGCGCTCCGCCTTTTACGGGCGCGCCGATGAATCTGCAGGAAGGCCTGAATGTGTTTTACATGACCATCGACGGCAAGAGTCAGCCCGTCATGGTCTGGGGGGATACGCAAGGTCCGACCTTCGTGCCGGATCCTTCCATGCGACTTGAAATGAATGCCAGTGATTTGGCAAAAGGTTTTGATGTGGCGGGCCGAGTGGTGGATCAGGTGGGAAATATGAGGTTCGAAAATCTAATCAACAAGCATTTTTCAAATCTTATTCCGGACGCCGACGGTATGGTAAAGCTCCAGTTTGACGTGAAGGACAGGGCCGGAAATATCTCGGCGATCACGCTGGAACTCAAGGTGATAGAAGTCGTGAAGCCTTCTGAACCGGTTGTCCCGGCTCTTCCGCCCACAGTTCCTCTGGAGTCTAACAACTGGATACAGCCTCAAGTCGCTAACGCCATCACCCAAAACCAAGAAATCTCGGTTCAATACAAGCTTGCACAGCCGGTCACGGATGGACGTCATGTGCATTGTTCCATCAGCGCCAAGCCCGTGACTCCCGAAACGGTGAAAAATATTTCTTTTGATAAAGTTGTGATGAGCTTTCCGGAATCCGACGGACAAACCGGCAGTGCTTCTATTTCGACAAAAGGCGCTGGAACGGGTGAATTTTACATCTCGTTCTGGGGCGTGACAAAAGATCATGAGTACGATGGAAACGGTATTGTCACGCGGAAGATCATTATTAATCCCGCCGCTGAATAACATTTCTTGGATTTTAATATCAAGCTGAATAGTCCTTGACATTTCTTAATACCGATGCTACATTCTCACTCTTTTAGGGAGCACTATGTCAACTTTTTTTGTAAAACCAGCAGATGTAAAAGATAAAAAATGGCAGGTCATTGACGCCCGCGGACAGGTTGTCGGCCGCCTGGCAGCGAAGATCTCAAGGATCCTGAGCGGAAAAAACAAGACCGATTATACGCCTCATACCGAAACAGGGGATGGGGTCATCGTTATCAACGCCAAGGATGTCGTGGTCACCGGTACGAAGGTTAAAACCAAAATTTACAAGACTTTTTCAGGGTATCCGAGCGGCCAGACGGAAAAAACATTCGAGCGCGTGATGGCGGAGGACCCGACTTATGTGTTAAAGCACGCGGTCAAAGGCATGCTGCCGAAGTCAAGATTAGGCAAACGGATGATCACGCATTTTTTGGTGTATCCCGGAGCGGAGCATCCGCATGCGGCGCAGGTTCACGCGAAATCATCCAAAAAAGTTTCAAGCGCGCAAACCAAAAAGGAAAAAAATTAAATGCCGTCCACCGATCTATTAAAAGCCCCCTCGGCAAAAGATCTGGGCACCGGTAGGCGCAAGGAAGCGACCGCCCGGGTACAACTATTTAAGGGCACCGGCGTTATCCAGGTGAATAAAAAAGATATCAAAAAATATTTCGGCCGGCCGACACTGCAAATGATCGTGCGTCAGCCGTTAGAGGCGATGCAGCTTAATGACAAGTTGGACATCATCGCCAACGTTAGAGGCGGCGGGCTTGCCGGCCAAGCGGGCGCGGTGCGCCATGCCATTTCAAGAGCTTTGATAAAATTTGATGAGACGCTTAAGCCACTTTTGCGCCGCGGTGATTATTTGACTCGCGATCCCCGCATGAAGGAGCGTAAGAAGTACGGACGCAAAGGGGCCCGGCGCCGATTTCAATTTTCGAAGAGATAGTGGTTATTTTCTAAAACTCAATTTTCAAATAATTTACATAACTCTAAGAATAGCCGGGCCTTACGCTCGGTTTTTTTATTTATTTTTTGACAGAATCAACAAACAGCTCTATAATACTGATTTTATTTCAGTTATGAGAAATTAAACGGGAATTTTGTATGGCAAAGAAAATCCAAGTAGGCGTTATTGGCGCGACAGGTTACACCGGCGAGGAACTGGTCCGTATACTGGCGGACCATCCGCATGCGGCGCTTGCTTATGTTTCCGGTAAAGAAGACCGCGACGCCAAGATCCAAGAGATCTTTCCTTACTTAAAACATAAAGTCGATCTGGAATGCAAAGCGTTTTCCATCGACGAGGCCGTCGAAAGATGCGATTTTATTTTTTTGTCACTACCGCATACCGTTTCAATGCAGGTGGCGCCTGCATTGATGGAAGCCAATAAGAAGGTCGTGGATATCAGCGCCGACTATCGCCTGAAGGATGAGAAAATTTATGAGCGGTTTTATAAAGTTCAGCACCGCGACGCGGTTAATTTAAAGCACGCGGTTTACGGGTTGCCTGAAACAAACCGTGACCGGATAGCCGAGGCGACGCTTGTGGCAAACCCGGGATGTTATCCGACCGGCGCGATCCTTGGACTTTTACCGGGGGTCAAAGGCGACTTGTTTGATCTCGAAACGATCCAGGTCGACGCCAAAAGCGGCGTGACAGGCGCGGGCCGCAAGGCCGATAAAGCGCTTAATTTTTCAGAGGTGAACGAATCGTTCAAGGCCTACAAGCTTTTTGAGCATCAGCATGTGCCGGAGATCAATCAGGAGCTTTCGCGGGCCGCCAAAGAAGAGGTCGATGTGGTGTTCGTGCCTCATCTTTTGCCCATCAACCGCGGCATCCTGAGCACCATTTATGTGAAGCTTAAAAAGAAGATGACAACAAAGGAGCTGAGCGGCGTTTATTCAAAACATTACGCGAAAGAACCTTTTGTGAAAGTTTATGAAAATAGTTATTTGCCGGAAATCAAACATGTCTCCCACACTAATTTCTGCGATATCGGCCTGCGCGTCAACGAGGCCAAAAATCTGGCTGTGATTATTACGGCCATTGATAATCTTGGCAAAGGAGCGGCGGGCCAGGCGGTGCAAAATATGAATATCATGTCGGGTTTCGACGAGACGGAAGGTTTTTGAGAGTGCGGATGATCCACGGCGGTATCACCGCCCCGCTTGGTTTTAAGGCGAACGGCATCGCGTGCGGCATTAAGAAGTCCAAGAAGAGGGACCTGGCGCTGATCGTTTCCGAAAAGATCTGTAATGCCGCGGGGGTGTTCACCACCAATAAGGTTCAGGCTTCCTGCGTGGTCGTGAATAGAGAACATTTAAAAGATGCGAGGGCGCAGGCGATAATCGCCAATTCCGGAAACGCCAATTGCATGACCGGAAAAAGCGGTTTTGAAAATACAAGGGCGATGGCGGCCCAGACAGCTCGGTTCCTGAAGCTCAATAAAAAGGATGTGCTGGTCGCTTCGACCGGTGTGATCGGCAAGCCGCTTCCGATCAAAAAAATTGTAGGCTCATTGCCGGAACTGGTGCGGGGTTTAAATAAAAAAGGCAGCGAATACGCGGCGGCCGGTATTTTGACGACGGACCGGATGGTCAAAGAAGTGGCCGCTGAGCTCCTGATCGGCAAACGCCGTGTCAGGCTCGGAGCGATCGCAAAAGGCGCGGGCATGATACAGCCGAACATGACGCTTCAGCCGTCGAAGTCCGCCGCTGGCAAGCACGCGACAATGCTTTGCTTTGTGACGACGGATGCCGTGATTACGCCGACCGCGCTGCGGGACGCTTTGGATAAGGCGGTAGCCAAAACTTTTAATACGATCACGATCGACGGGGACATGTCCACGAACGATATGGCGCTTGTGCTGGCCAACGGCATGGCCCAGAATAAAAAGATCGCGGAGAAAACAAAAGAATTCAAGATTTTCCTGAAGGTGCTTGAGACGATTTTTCTGTCGTTGGCGAAGCAGATGATACGCGACGCGGAAGGCGCGACAAAGTTTGTGGAGGTTTCGGTAAAGCACGCGCAGACACTGGAGGACGCGAGGATTGTTTCAAAATCCATCGCGAAATCGAGCCTCGTGAAATGTGCGTTGTTCGGCAGCGATCCCAATTGGGGCCGCATCGCGGCGGCGGCCGGCTATGCCGATGCGCATGTGGATCCGTGGCGGATGCAGATTTATTTAGGCAAAGAGCTTGTTTTGCGGAATGGCGGCCGTGTCAAACAGAAGGCCGCGGCGCTTAATCGGATTTTCGCTCAGAAAAATATCAAGATTACGGTCGATCTGGGCCTAGGAAAATACGGCGCCACGGCCTACACGTGCGATTTTTCTACCAGCTACGTGCGGATCAACTCCGCTTACCGTACCTGACATTTCATAGGAGAACGCGGAAGGAACTTTATGGAAGAAATGATTAAAAAGGCCGATGTGCTGATCGAGGCCTTACCCTATATTCAAATTTTTTACGATAAAACGGTCGTCATTAAATATGGCGGTGCGGCAATGACGGATCCGGTGATCCGGCGCGACGTTTTGGAAGATATTGTGTTCATGAGTTATGTGGGCATGCGGCCTCTTTTGGTTCACGGCGGCGGGCCCTTTATATCCAAACGACTTGAGGAGCTCAACAAAGAAGTGAAGTTTGTCAAAGGCTATCGCGTCACCGACGAGGAAACGATGGAAGTCGTCGAGGAAGAACTGACGAAGATCAACCGCGATATCGTGCGCGAGATCATCTCGCTGGGCGGGAGCGCCATTTCTTTGAGCGGCAATGAAGACCACCTGATCGAGGTTAAAAGACACGTCGAAGTGGATGGGCAGGATTTAGGTTTCGTGGGTGAAATTACCAAGATCAATGGCGACGTGGTCCAGCGGATGTTGACCAGCGATATCATCCCGGTCATTTCACCGATCGGCATCGGCAAGGACAGTTTTACCTACAACGTGAACGCCGATCAGGCCGCCGCAGAGATCGCCAGAAGCTTGCGGGCTCAGAAATTGGTGCTGCTCACCAATGTGCGTGGAATTCTTATGGAAGAGACGAACCCTGAATCGCTTTTGACCCATGCGACCGAAGCGGACATCGAGACAATGATCAAGTCAAAAGTGATTAACGGCGGCATGATCCCGAAGGTCCGGGCGTGTCTTCGGGCGCTTGACCGCGGCGTAAAAAAGACGCACATCATTGACGGAAAGATCCCTCATGGGATTTTATTGGAAATTTTCACCGACAAAGGTATCGGCACTGAAATTGTAAAAAAGTAGACTGCATTGACTGATGGATTATAGAAAAACCATACGGCTTTATTACGACTATGTCATTCCTTGTTATACCAAGACGCCATTGGTCTTGGAACGCGGCAAGGGCACGCGTGTCTGGGACGCGCATGGCGACGAATACCTTGATTTTTTTCCCGGATGGGCCGTGAGCGGCCTCGGACATTGCCATAAAAGGGTGACCGAGGCGATCAAGCGCCAGGCCGAGATCTTGATCCACGTTTCCAATAATTATTATCACGAACAACAAGGTGTGCTGGCCGAAGAAATTATCCGGCACGCGTTTCCCGGCAAGGTATTTTTTTGCAATTCAGGCGCCGAGGCCAATGAGGCGGCGTTCAAGCTCGCGAGAAAGTTTGGAAGTCCGGCCCGGCATGAGATCATCACGATGGAACGGTCGTTTCACGGAAGAACGTTGGCCGGCATCGCCGCGACCGGTCAAAAGAAATATCAGGAAGGGTTCGCCCCGATCACGCCCGGCTTTTTGACAGTCCCGTTCAACAGCCTTGAAGCCGTTGAGCGCGCGATCAACCCAAAAACCGTTGCGATCCTTCTTGAACCGATCCAGGGGGAAGGCGGTGTGAGAGTTGCGGATCAGGCCTACCTATCGCAGCTGAGGCGCCTCTGCAACGACAAAAAGATCCTTCTGATGCTCGATGAGGTGCAGACCGGGATGGGCCGCACGGGCCGTATGTTTTGTTATAAAAATTTTGGCATCGAGCCCGACATCATGACTTTGGCGAAGTCACTGGGAGGAGGTTTTCCGATCGGCGCGATGGTGGCTAAAAAAGAGATCGCGGATATGCTGGCGCCAGGGACGCATGCGACAACCTTTGGCGGAAATCCATTGGCCTGCGCCGCGGCCTTGGCGGTCTTTGAGACGATCGATAAAGAAAAATTGGCCGCGAATGCTGTGATTCTAGGCGCTCATTTATTCAAGAGGCTTCATGAGCTCAAGAAGCGGCACCCGATGATCCGCGAAGTGCGCGGCATGGGCCTCATGGCCGGTGTTGAGCTTGAAATTGACGGCAAGAATATCTATGAGGAATGTCTTAAAAAGAAATTGTTGATCAACTGCACACAGGGCAATGTGTTGAGGCTTATGCCGCCGTTGGTAGTGAAGGAAAAGGAGATTGACCGGGCGATCGAAATTCTGGAACAGGTGATCGCCGCGGAAGAGGATGTCCATTTGGCTAAAGAAGGGAGTAAGGCTTTATGAAAAAATCAAAGAAAAAGAAAGTCCAGCGACGGATCAAACGACAAATCAAAAAACACAGGAAACGGATAAAAAAACGCAAAAAACAGGCACGGAGGGTCAAACGTTTCAAGGCCCCAAATAAAGTGAAGGTTTCAACGAAGCCTTTTGAGGCAAAGGATTTTTTAAGCTTGAAGGAAATCCATGCCGGAGACCTGGCCATGATCTTTAAGCTGGCCGAGAAGATGAAAAAAAACCCGCAGCGCTTTTATGGGAAGCTCAAGGGAAAAACTCTGGCGCTTTTATTTCAGAAGCCCTCGATCCGTACCCGTGTGTCGTTCCAGGTGGGCATGTCCCAACTCGGCGGGAATTCGGTCTACGTGGATCCTCAGGAGCATCCGCTCGGAGAGCGTGAATCGATCAAAGACGTTGCGAGGGTGTTATCCCGCTATTGCGATGCGGTTGTGACGAGGACTTATCATCATTCGGACGCCGAGGAGCTTGCCCGATACGCCACGGTGCCGGTGATCAACGGTTTGAGCGATCTGTATCACCCGTGCCAGACGCTGGCGGATTTGTTCACGATCCGCGAAAAGTTTAAAGGGATCCACAAGATGAATATCGCATACATCGGCGACGGCAATAACGTGCTGAACTCACTGCTCTACGGCGCCAGCAAAGTCGGCGCGAATCTCGCGATCGCCGCACCGCGCGGGTATGAACCGAGCGAAGAGATTATGAGAGACATCAAGTTGATCAGCAAAGAAAGCGGTTCGAAGATTACGCTGTCGAATAACCCGTTCACTGCGATCAAGAATGCTCATGCCATTTACACCGATGTTTGGGTCAGCATGGGCCAGGAGAAACAGCGCGATCAGCGTATCCGTGATTTTCAGCCGTTTCAGGTGAATGGCGCGATCATTGGAAAGGCTCCCAAGGACTCGATGATCATGCATTGCCTGCCCGCGCATCGCGGAGAGGAGATCACCGATGAGGTGATCGAGCACCCGCGGTCGGCGATCTTTGACCAGGCGGAGAACCGGCTTCATACACAGAAGGCGTTACTGTATATTTTGTTGACGCGGAAAAAGCGAAAAAAGTAACGCAGAGTTGCAAGCATCGAGGAGAAATATGAAGAAAGTTGTTTTAGCTTATTCGGGCGGGCTGGATACCTCCGTCGCGATCAAGTGGCTGAAGGATAGGGGCTACGACGTTATCGCTTACATGGCGGACATTGGTCAGGAGAAAACAACGACGGCCGCGATCGCACGCGCAAAAAAAGCCGGAGCGTCGAAAGTAGTCGTCAAAGATCTCAAGAAAAAATTCGTGGCGGATTATATTTGGCCTGCGCTCAAAGCCGGGGCGGTTTACGAAGGCCGGTATCTCTTGGCGACAGCGCTTTCAAGGCCGCTGATCGCCGCTGAACAGGTGGCCGTCGCTCATGCAGAGAAGGCTACGGCTGTAGCACATGGCTGCACCGGCAAAGGCAACGATCAGGTGAGGTTTGAAGTGACAGTTCAGGTGCTTGACAGTTCCCTTGAAATCTTGGCGCCTGTCAGAGAATGGGAATTTAAAAGCAGAGAAGATGAAATCCAATACGCCCAACGCCACAGGATCCCGATCGATGTGTCGAAGAAAAGCCCGTTCTCGATCGATAAAAATATTTGGGGTGTCAGCGTCGAAGCGGGCGTTTTGGAAAACCCGAATACCGAGCCTCCCGCGGATTCGTTTCAATGGACGCGCGGCGCTGAATCAAGAAAATTAAAAGACAGGATCATTGAGATCGAATTTAATAAAGGCATTCCGGTGGGTCTTAACGGAAAGAAAAAAGACGCTCTGAGACTTATCACGGAGCTGAACGTCCTTGGCTCGCAATATGGCATCGGCCGCATGGACATGATCGAAAATCGATTGGTGGGTATCAAATCAAGAGAGACCTACGAAGCGCCAGCCGCGACGATATTACTTCAAGCCCATAAGGATCTCGAAGCGCTCGTCATGGACAGGGAACTTTTGCATTATAAAGAAGGCATCGCCCAAAAATACGCAGAACTAGTTTATTATGGCCTTTGGTTTACGCCGCTGCGGTCGGCGTTGGACGTGTTCGTTGAATCAACTCAGGGCAAAGTGACGGGAGTCGTGCGGACAAAGCTTAGAAAATATTCTTCTCAGGTGGTCGGCCGCACCTCGCCTTACTCGCGCTATCAAGAGAGTCTCGCGACTTACGGTGCAAAGGATACATTTGACCAGCGGCTTTCGAAGGGATTTATTGATCTTTGGGCGTTACCATATAAAAAATAAAATGATATCAAAAAAACTCTGGGGTGGAAGATTTCAGAAAAAAACCAATGCCCGTTTTGAGAGGTTCAGCGCCTCCTTTCAGTGGGACAGACGGCTTTTGCCTTATGATCTGCGTATCGACGCGGTTCATGTGAAGGCTTTAAAGCGTTGCGGAGTGTTGTCGGCCGGTGAAGCGAAAAAACTTTTTTCCGCGATCAAAGCGATGGAGAAAAGGCACCAAAACGGCTCTTTGAAACTGAAATGGGATTCGGAAGATATCCACTCGGCCATTCAGATGGAACTTGAGCGGTTGATCGGCCCGCTTGCGGACAAACTTCATACGGCCAGGTCGCGCAATGATTTGGTCAGCCAAAGTTCGCGACTTTACTGCAAGGACCATGCGGAGAAGATCTATGCTTTGGTTGTAAAATTTCAAAAAGCCATGGTTCGGAAAGCCGAACAAACCCAACGGGTTTTGATCCCCGGAATGACGCATCTGCAAAACGCTCAAGTTTTGTCTCAGGCGCATATTTTTTTGGCTTATGTCGAAATGCTTGAACGGGTGAAGTTGAGGCTTGAGGCCGCTAAGGTTTTGATGGATGTTTGCGTTTTGGGAAGCGGGGCGCTGTCGGGTGTCACATTCCGCCTCGATCAAAAGATGATGGCCAGAGACCTTGGGTTGTCCCGAATAACAAACAACAGCTACGATGTATCAGGTGACAGGGATTTTCTGTTGAACTTTTTGTCCTCAATCGCCTTATTAGGAACGCAGATTTCAAGAATCGCTGAAGATCTGATGATCGCTCAGACTAAAGGTTTCGCGTTGGTGGATATCGATCAAGCGTATTGTACCGGCAGTTCGATGATGCCGCAGAAGAAAAACGCGGATTTCTTGGAACTGGCGCGCGGCACCGCGGGCGTTTTTACGGGAAATTTTATAGGCATGCTGCTCACTTTAAAAAGCCTGCCTACTTCCTATAACCGCGACCTCCAGTGGGATAAAAAATATATTTTTGACTCCGTGGAGCTCTGCGAGGAGCTTGTTCATATTTTTACGGGAGTTTTTGAGACCTTAGAGATAAACGAGAAAAAAGCCAAAGCGCTTTTGGCGGACGAAACCCTTTATGCGACGGATCTGGCGGATTATCTCGTCGGGCTAGGAGTGCCGTTTAAAGAGGCGCATCGGCAGGTTGGCCAGATCGTCAACTTTGCCGAAGAAGAGGGGGTTCCGATCTCCAAGATCGGACTGGATCTATTGAAAAAATTCGCGCCGCGCGCTGAGGGAGATATCTATAAGCTTTTTGACGCGGAACATTCGGTTAAATTAAAAAAGACCATTGGCAGCACGCATCCTTTGGAAGTTAAGAAGCAGATTCGGCAATGGAAAAAACGATTATAAATTTAGTGTTCAGAAGTCAGAGATCAGAGGACAGAAAATTTTTTCTGACGTCTGACCTCTGTTTTCTGAACAAGGAGTAAGACGAAAGCATGCATCGGTTCCATTATAAAGGAAAAGAGCTTTACTGCGAAGAGACTCCGCTGTCGCGGATCGCTAAAAAAGTCGGCACGCCGTTCTATCTTTACAGTATTGGCACTTTTTTGGATCATTTTCTGAAGCTAAAAAAAGCGTTTGAAACAGCGAACCCGCTGATCTGCTTTTCGATGAAGGCGAATTCGAATCTGACGGTTTTAAAAGCGCTTGTTGCAAAAGGCTCAGGGCTCGATATTGTTTCGGGCGGCGAACTTTTCAGGGCAAAAAAGGTGGACGTGGATCCTCAGAAAATTGTCTACGCGTCCGTAGGAAAAACAGAGACTGAAATTGAAGAGGCAATCCGCTCGCGGATCCTGATGTTTAATGTGGAGTCGATCCCTGAGCTTGATGTGATTAACGCGGTCGCTTGCCGCCTGGGGACTACGCAAAAAGTCGCGATTCGCTTGAACCCTGATGTGGCGCCCGACACGCACGACTACATCACGACGGGGTCGAAGCAGAATAAATTCGGTCTGGACGTTGAGACAGCTTATAAGCTCTTTATGGAATCATACCGCTATCCTTTTTTAAGATTCGCCGGCGTCCATATGCATATCGGTTCACAGATCACGAATTCCAAACCGTTTGTCAAAGCGATCAAGCGGGCGTTGAAATTCATCGACAGTGTGCGTTTTGGAGGTAATCCGGTCGAGTATCTGAATATCGGCGGAGGTCTCGGGATCATTTACTCCAAAGAAAAGCCTCAGACGGCGCAGGATTTCGCACGAGAGATACTGCCGCTATTCAAGAATTATGATTTAAAAAAAAGTCTCAAGCTTGTGCTTGAACCGGGTCGTTTTGTGTCGGGTAACAGTGGTATTTTAGTCACGAAGGTTCTGTATATCAAAAGTACCGATGTAAAATCATTTGTCATTGTGGATGGTGGGATGAATGATTTGATCCGCCCGTCGTTTTACGGCGCGCATCACGATATTTTACCCGTCATAAAAAAAAGCGGCAAACTTCATAGCATTCAGGCGGATGTGGTAGGTCCGATATGCGAAAGCGGCGACTTTCTGGGCAAAGACCGGAAAATGACGTCGGTGGGCATCGGGGACCTTTTGGCCGTGATGTCCTGCGGCGCGTATGGTTTTGTGATGTCCAGCAATTACAATTCGCGCCCCCGCGTTCCGGAAGTCGTCGTGAAAGGAAATAAGTTTTTTGTGGCAAGGAAAAGAGAATCGCGCGAGGATTTGATCCGCAATGAAAAAATTATCACTCAGGTATTGTAAGGCTCTTTTTTAATGAAACCTATTCATTTTACCAAAATGGCCGGGGCGGGCAATGACTTCATCATCGTGGACAACCGCTCAAGGATCATTAAAAAAGATGCAGCCAAACTCGCGAAGAGGCTCTTGGACCGCAGATTCTCGATCGGAGCGGACGGTTTGATCCTTTTAGAGAAATCTAAAAAAGCGGATATTCGCATGCGGATCTTAAATCCGGACGGAAGCGAAGCCGAGATGTGCGGCAACGGCGTGCGGTGCTTGGCGAAATTTGCGGTGGACCACCGGATTACGGGGCCAAAACTTTCGATCGAGACATTGGCCGGCACGATCTACGCGGAAGTCAAAGGTGAATCCGTAAAGGCAAAGATGGTGGAGCCAAAAGATCTTGAGCTTAATTTTGGGATCCGTGTGAACGGGCACAACGAACTTCTAAGTTTTATCAACACCGGCGTCCCGCATGCGATAAAAATAGGAGGCCCCGTTTCTGACAGCGAAGTGGAAACGCTTGGCAAGATGATCAGGCGCCATCAGCATTTTGCCCCGCGCGGGACCAACGTGGATTTTGTCTCGTTAAGAAAAGGCAACACGATCGATGTCCGGACTTACGAAAGAGGCGTCGAGGGCGAGACGCTTGCCTGCGGCACCGGTTCAACAGCCGCGGCGCTTGTCGCGGCCGCTATGAAAAATCTGAAGTCTCCGGTATTGGTTCACACGAAAGGCGGAGAAGTATTAAAGGTTCACTTTTCAAGGATCGGTGGTTTTTTTCATGACGTGTATTTGGAAGGCCGGATTCAAAAAAGTTTTGAAGGGAGGGTGCAGTGAAATTTCACGGGTCGTTCGTCGCGATTGTCACGCCATTTAAAAACGGGAAATTGGATGAAAAAACACTCGTCAAGCTGGTGCGGAGTCAAATCGAGGCCGGCACGGACGGCATCGTTCCTGTAGGGACGACCGGTGAATCGCCGACTTTGTCTTTTGAGGAACATGAACGCGTGATCAAGATCGTCGTCGAAGCGGCCAATCACGAGGTACCAGTGATCGCGGGCACCGGCGCCAATAGCACGGAAGAGGCGGTCCGTCTGACAAAATTTGCTAAAAAAGCCGGCGCGGCAGGCGCGCTTTCAGTGACGCCTTATTATAATAAACCGACTCAGGAAGGCCTTTATCGCCATTATAAGACCATCGCGGAAACAGCTGAGCTTCCGATAGTTCTCTACAACGTGCCTGGGCGTACGGGTATTTCGCTGGCGCCCGAAACAGTGGCGCGGCTGGCCAAGATCAAGACCATTGTGGCCATTAAGGAAGCGACGGGCAGCATGGATCAAACCTCTCATATCCTATCGCTATGCGATATTACCGTCTTAAGCGGGGATGATTCGTTGACGCTGCCGCTTCTTTCGCTTGGCGCGCAAGGGGTCATTTCCGTCATCGCAAATATTTTACCCGGCGCGGTAGCGCAGATGGTGGATGCTTATTTTGCAGGCAACGCCGCTAAAGCGAGAGAACTGCATTACCGGATGTTTCCGCTGTGCCGCGCGTTATTCATAGAAACAAACCCGATCCCTGTCAAGCGCGCCATGAAACTTCTGGGCTTTTGCGGCGGTGATCTTCGCCTGCCGCTCTGTGACATCGGCGAGGCCAATGAAAGAATTTTAATCAAAGCGATGAAAGACTACGGTCTTTCGGTGAAAGGATAATCGAATGGTCAAGATCGCGGTGAACGGCGCGCTCGGACGGATGGGGACGCGCATTCTGAATCTGGCGTGCCACTCCCAGAATTTTAAGATTGTCGGCGCGTTTGAGCACGCGAAACACGATGCGCTGGGGAAAGAATTGGGAGGCGTTTTAGGCCTAGGTGATTCCTTAAAAGTTAAAATATCAACGCTGTCCGCGCGCGCGCTGAAAGGCGCGGATGTGATGATCGATTTTTCAAGCCCGGAGGGCGTACAGGCATCATTAAAAGCGGCTGAGGCGACTTCCGTGGGATTGGTGATCGGAACCACGGGACTCAGCGTCGAAGGGCTGGACCAGATTAAAAAAGCTTCGAAACACATCGCGGTCCTTTTTTCACCCAACATGAGCATCGGCGCTAACTTTTTATTTGAGATTGTGCGCACGGCCGCCGCTAGGCTCAAATCCGGCTACGATATCGAGATCATTGAGGCGCATCACCGCCTAAAAAAAGATGCCCCCAGCGGAACGGCAAAAAAAATCGCTGAAGTCATCGCCGAAGAAAAAGGTTGGGACCTCAAGCGTGTCGCGCGCTATGGCCGTGAAGGTCTGACCGGGGAAAGAAAGGCTGACGAATTAGGGATCCATGTGATACGCGGCGGAGACATCGTGGGCGAACATACGGTGCTATTCAGCGGCCAAGGCGAAACGATTGAGCTCAAACATACGGCACTGTCACGCGACGCGTTCGCGAGGGGCGCTTTGGTGGCCGCGCTTTTTTTAGCCAAGAAAAAAACCGGCCTCTACACGATGACTGATGTATTAAAATGACCCCACCACTTCTTTTTAAGCCTGAAAGACTTTTATGTCCGCCTATGGCGGACATTTTCGCCGCATCCTTAGGCCGTGGGAGTTATGATATCCATGGCGGCGAAACAAAAGAGGTGGTGGGGTGAGTTTTTTCTTAGAGCCTTCCGACCGTTTAAAAAAGTTGCCGTCCTATCTTTTTGTGGAGATCGACCGCGCCAAAAGAAAAGCGATCGAAAAAGGCGTTAAGGTCATCGATTTTGGCGTCGGCGACCCTGACCAACCGACACCCAATTTTGTCTTATCGGCGATGCAGAAGGCCCTGAAAGACCCCGCCACGCATCATTATCCGCTAGATAGGGGCTATGCGCCTTTCCGGCAGGCCGTTTCTGGATGGGTTAAAAAACGATTTGGCCAGACCTTTGATCCCGAGTCCGAGATCCTGCCGCTGATCGGCTCAAAAGAAGGGCTCGCGCATCTTCCATTGGCGTTCATCAATCCGGGAGACGTGGCGCTGATCCCCGATCCTTGCTACCCGCCTTATAAAAGCGGCACTGGTTTTGCGGGAGGGGAAGCATATTTGCTGCCATTGAAGGAGGAGAACGGTTTTTTACCGGATTTTGGATCAGTGCCAGGCGAAATTGTAAAAAAGTCAAAAATTATTTTCGTGAATTATCCCAACAACCCTACCGGTGCGGTGGCTACGCGGGCATTTTACGAAAAGCTGGTGAAATGGGCGACCCTGAATCACGTATTGATCGCGTCCGATCTGGCCTATTCCGAAATTTACTTTGGCAAAGCGAAGCCTTTGAGCATTTTTGAGATCCCCGGCGCCAAGGAAGTGGCCATTGAATTTCATTCGCTTTCCAAAACTTGCAACATGACCGGCTGGCGAGTCGGTTTTGCAATCGGAAGGGCGGAAGTGATCACAGGTCTCCTTAAAGTCAAAGCCAACGTGGATTCGGGCGTGTTCACGGCGATTCAAAAAACATCAATTGAAGCGCTGAAAAATAGCTTTGGATTTTCCAAAAAAACCAATAGCCTGTATCGTCGCCGGCGCGATCTTTTAATCTCAGGCCTCCGAGAGCTTGGGTTTCCAGTGAGGGATATTGAGGCGAGCTTCTATGTGTTTACGCGGCTGCCGAAAGGACAAAAAGACTCGGCCGCTTTCTGTAAAGATTTGCTTGAAAAGACCGGGATTGTGGCGACGCCGGGGGTGGGGTTTGGACCGGCGGGCGAAGGGTATGCCCGCTTTACGCTAACGGTCGCGGAACCCGAGATACGCGAGGCGATCACGCGAATGAGGAAGGGCTTTTAATGGCTATCGTTTATTTGGGCATTGGTTCAAATTTGGGAGATCGCGCCGCGAATATCGACAAGGCGTTAACATTGTTAAAAGAGCGTGAAGAAATCCAAGTGCTCATTGTTTCCACGCTCATTGAGACCGACCCGGAAGGCGCCTGCCTGCCGGACAGGCAGGGAGACCCGCAGGGTAAATTTTTGAACGGTGTCATTAAAATTGATACGGATTTAATGCCGCTTGACCTTCTTTCCCAGCTTAAAATGATCGAGCGCCGCCTCGGCCGTTCTAAGGATGAGCCCAACGCTCCGCGTTCCATGGATTTGGATATCCTGTTTTATGATGATGTCGTGATCATGAAAGGTAAAAGCCTAACCATACCGCATCCGAGGCTTGCCGAAAGGATGTTTGTTTTGAAACCGCTTTTTGAGATCGCCCCTGATCTGATGCATCCCCGTTTAAATAAGTCGATCAAAGAACTAATTGAAGCGCTCCAGGCCCATGAAGGTTCTCAGAGATTCCAAAGCGCTTAGGCGTGCCCTCGAAGGCTTTCGGAAAAGAGGAAAACGCATTAGTTTTGTGCCCACGATGGGATATCTGCACGAAGGCCATTTGTCGATCGTACGGCAGGCGAAGAGAGAGAATGAGGCCGTTGTGGTGAGTATTTTTGTAAATCCGCTTCAATTCGGTCCCAAAGAAGATTACGCGCGCTATCCCAGGAATTTGGCGCGTGACGAAAAACTTTTGACGCGTGAAAGGACCGACTTTTTATTTATGCCGGCGCTCAAGGAATTTTATAAGCCCGATTTTCAGACGTCGGTATCTGTTAAAAAATTGAGCCGGCCGCTTTGCGGCGCTACACGGCCAACCCATTTTACTGGCGTTTGCACCGTGGTTTTAAAACTCTTAAACAACGTGATGCCTGACACGCTCTATCTGGGGCAGAAGGATTACCAGCAGTTTTGTGTGGTTAAGCAACTGGTCGCAGACCTTGATTTTCCGGTGAAGGTCAAACTAGCGGCGATCGTCAGAGAGACGGATGGGCTGGCGATGAGTTCCCGCAATGTATTTTTGTCCCCGCGGGAGCGTCAAGAAGCGTCGCTTCTCTATCAAGCGCTCAAAGAAGCGGAAAGGTGCATCAAAGAAGGCCTGCGCGATGTCGAAAAGATCAAAAAAGCGATGCGCGCAAAGCTTCAGGGATTGCGTCATGGCAGTATTGATTACCTTGAGATTGTCGATTCCGGGACGCTGGAATCTGTGATAGAATTAAAACGTCAGTCGAGGGTTTTGGCGGCCCTGGCTGTTTTTTTTGACCGGACACGCCTGATTGATAATGCATTGATAAAGGTGTAACGATGCTTCGAGTATTGATGAAATCAAAAATCCATAATGCGACGGTGACGGAAGCGAATCTGAGATACACCGGCTCCATCACCATCGATAAAAATCTTCTTCGCGCGACAAATATCTGCCCGTTTGAACGCGTGCAGATCGTGAATCTCCATAATGGGACGCGCGTCGAAACCTATGTGTTGGAGGGCCAGGCCGGTTCTGGGACCATTTGCATGAATGGCGCCGCCGCGCGCTGGGCTGAAATCGGGGACAAGGTCATCATTATTTCTTATGGCCTGATGACAGATCAGGAAATCAAAAAACACCGGCCAAAGATCGTTTTCGTCGACGATAAAAACCGCATTAAAAAATCATGATAAAAGTAGGCATTGTGGGTTGCGGCACGATCGGCAAGGAACTCGCGCTGGCATGCCAAAAAAGATTTTCGGATGAAGTCACGCTCGAAGCGATCGCGGATACGGATTTCGCCCATGCGCGTAAACTCCAACATATTTTGCGTCCGAAACCCAAGCTGTTGGCAATGGATGTGTTGGTCCGGCGCTGCGATCTCGTGATTGAGGCCGCTTCCAAATACGCTTCCTATGAAGTAGCCAAAAAAGCGCTGTCTTTGGGAAAAGACGTGATGGTGATGAGCGTCGGTGGTTTGCTGGGAAAAGAAAAAGAAATTTTTGAATTGGCAAGGACTCACCGCTGTTGCCTGTATCTTCCGAGCGGCGGCGTGGTCGGGATTGATGGGTTAAAAGCAGCGGCGATCGGTAAGATTCATCGTGTGACGCTGACGACACGCAAACCGCCCCAAGGCTTTGAGGACGCGCCTTATGTTATTAAGCATGGGATCCGGCTAAAAAATTTAAAACAGGAAAAGGTCTTGTTTGAAGGCGACGCGGCCGCCGCGGTGAAAGGTTTTCCTAAAAATATCAACGTGTCCGCCACGTTAAGCCTCGTAGGCTTAGGCTCCAAGAAAACCAAGGTGCGGATCATCGCCAGCCCTCATATGCTTGTGAATGTACATGAGGTATACGTGCAAGGCGATTTCGGTTCGTTTTACACGAGGACCGAAAATTTCCCCTCGGAACAAAACCCAAAAACGAGCCGTCTGGCTATTCTTTCGGCGGTCGCCACGTTGGAACGCATTTTACGAAACGTCAAGATCGGGACTTAGCGCCACACGGAATGCCGGAACTACTGACCGTTGCATAAATTATAGGAGATTTTGGCTGTGACAATTTTCGAACGAGACAAGGAACGAGGAGGAGGAATAGTGGTAACTATGCCGACGACGAGAGACGCAGTCGCAGTCGAAAATAGTCCAGCCCCAAAGGGGAAGCCTATTTTTTGCCCGTCTGACTGCGTTGCTTCTCCTCACCATAGTCACGACTATGCCTCGTCGTCGCGCCTTGCATACGGACAAAATCTAGGTTTCCAAAACTCCTATAATTTATGCAAAGGTCAGTAAGCGACCAAGAACTTATCACCGGATGCATCGAAGGACAGAAAGAATCGTGGGATGTTTTTGTCGAACGTTTTTCCAGGCTGGTTTATTGGAGCATCCGAAAAACGATGGAAACTTCCTCTTATAGAGAACGCACGGACCTTGTGCGCGAGATTTTTCAAGATTTTTTTGTCAGGCTCCTGGAAAAGAAAAAGCTCGAAAACCTAAGAAGTTGCGACAAGATCCGTAAATTTTTGACCGTCATGGCCTGCCACATGACCATGGATAAAATTCGTTCGATCACGCGAAGTGAAAAAAGAATCAGTGAAGATATCTCCTCTGTCGCGGAGTGGGTCGCTTCCGCGGACCCTGCGTTCGGATCGGTCTCGGCGGAACGGGACGCCTTGGCCGCGAACGCATTGAACGAATTGTCCCCGAAACAGAGGTTGTGTGTCGAATGGCATTTTATGGACGGTAAGACACACCGGGAGATTTCAGAAATTCTTGGCCTGCCGCAGGACACAGTCTCGGCGGTGATTCGCCGCGCCAGAGAAAAACTGAACCGGTTTTTTTTGGAAAAAGACCAATAAAAATGCACGAAAATCAGAGGGTTTGTCGTCTAGTATAGTAGGGGAAGTAAAATGGATACGTTAGATAAACAAATCAAAGATTTTTTCACACGTGAAATCTCAAAGCTTTCCAAAGGAAGCCGTTTGAAGGGAGACCCAGCCATCGAAGACTTTTATGAGTTTGTGATGGGTAAACTTGAGGGCAAAGCCTTAGATGACTTTCTTGATTATCTTAAGGGAAACCCAGAAGCACAAAAGATGGCGGCGCAGGCGAGAACTCTGGTTTTGAATGAGCGTGAGTCCGAGAAAGAAACGGTCCCGGCCGGTTGGACTCAGCAGGCCAAAGAGCTTGTCTTGAAAAATTCCGCCGTTCGTTGTCCCTACTGCATGAAACCCATCACCCCATTTAAGAAGCCCCTTAAAACGCAGAATCTTTATAACTTCTTATGGTTAGCGCTTTCAATCATTGCTTTTTTAATCTCTTTTGCCACCCGCAGGTATTTTTTACAGTGTTTGGCCGTTGCATTGTTTTTTGGAATCAAGTGGGCCGTGGACCAAAAAGCAACCAAAACCCAGATTTTAATTTACAAAGCTTTGAAAGACGACGACCTTAGCGGCCATTCTAGAGATTTACATAATACCCCGACTCATTTATAATCACCGCTCAGTCTTTCACGGGATGTAGCGCAGCTTGGCTAGCGCGCCTGGTTCGGGACCAGGAGGTCCAGGGTTCGAATCCCTGCATCCCGACAATTTTTTCAATGAATAGAAGGAAAATAAGTGCATAAAAAATATTACTTTCTGATTATCGCCCTCTGCTTTCTTATCCTGGTCCTGAGATATTCCGACCGATCGAGGCCAAGGCAGGGTTCCGATTTTCGTGTGACTTATGAGACAGCGAAAAGATTCATGGCCAAAGAAGATATTTATACAAAGTTTGACGATCCGACGGTTGCCAATTTCAAATATTCGCCCTTATTTGCTTTGATCGTCGCGCCGCTATCTTTTTTGTCGCTTCATCAGGCTGGCATCGTTTTTTTTATCATAAACTTTATTTTTTTGTTGATGACATTTATTTTTTCTGAAATTCTGATTGTCGATGACCCCTTGCCAAAAAAAGATAAACTTTTATTGATCCTTTTAAGTTTGGCCTTCACCTTTCGCTATATCCTTGGAGTTCTCGATTCTGGCCAGATCAATATTATGATGATCGCTTTTGTCGTGATAGCTCTTTATTTGGTACAAAAGAAAAAAGAAGGGCCTGCCGGTGCTTTTATCGCTCTCGCCGTGATGTTTAAATATACTCCGTTTGTTTTTATTCCTTATTTTGCAATTCGCGGAAAATGGAAGGTTGTCGTTTATACGTTTGCTTTTATAGCGCTTTACTGCATCATCCCTGCCGTTTATCTGGGCATCAGCAAGAACGTAAACTACCTTCACGAATGGATGCCATTCCTCGTCAGGACGTCGTTGGATCAAGGGTCTCTGTGCGACCTAAAAAATCAGTCCTTTTATTCTTTGGTTCTTCGGTATTTCACAACAGGACAATACTTTTGTGACAAAATCCGATTGACCCATCTTACCTATCATCAAGGGCTCATTCTCTCCGCAGTGCTCAGCGTTTTCATTTACTCTCTAGTGTTATTGCCTGTCTCAAATTCCGATTCGAAGGAAAAAGTTTTGATCGATTATGCTTTATTATTTATCTGCAAAGCTTTATTCAACGCGAATGCTTGGACATTCAATTATGCGGCGCTGATCTTTCCTTACATGCTGCTCTTCTATTATCTTTTTAGAACGCAGTCCAAGGATAAAACTATACTTGTATTGATCGTAGCCGCCTTTATTTTAGGAACTATCGGAACCCGGGGGCTCCTAGGAGCCGGATGGCGTGAGTGGACTCAAACACTGGCATTTACGACTATCGGGGCGTTGCTTGTCATGATCGCTCTTTTTAAACTGAAATTTGGACGCGCGTCTTCTAAACAAATAAGTTGTTGAGAAACGTGTTCAAAACCCGCCCGGCAATTCTTTTTGTGGTGCTGATGGGTACCGTGAGCCTTTTTGCTGATGTGACTTATGAAGGTGCCCGGAGTATTACGGGTCCGTACCTGGCTGTTTTAGGAGCCAACGCGGCCGTTGTTGGATTTGTCGCGGGAGCCGGGGAGCTCATTGGCTACGGTTTTCGGTTGATTTCCGGTTATTGGAGCGATCGGACGGGCCGGTACTGGTTTTTCACGATCCTAGGGTACATGATCAATCTCTTGGCTGTCCCTGCGCTGGCCCTGACCGGAAACTGGAAAATCGCGGCAGTGCTTATCATGTCCGAGAGGATGGGCAAGGCCATCCGTACTCCGGCGCGCGACGCGATGCTTTCGCACGCGGTGCATCAGATGGGAAGTGGCTGGGGATTCGGCCTGCATGAGGCGATGGACCAGATCGGCGCGATGCTCGGACCGCTGGCGGTGACGCTTGTGTTGGTCCTAAGAGGCAGCTACCGGGATGGTTTTGCCATTCTTTTATTACCAGCGTTTTTGGCGCTCACCGTGCTTTTCACGGCGCAGAGACTTTATCCGAAGCCCCATGATCTGGAAATTTCCATCCCTCACTTGGAAACTAAGAATTTTTCAAGCGCGTTTTGGCTTTATGTGATTGCGGCATCCTTGATCGCCGCGGGATACGCGGATTTTCCATTGATCGCTTTTCATTTTGAAAAAGTACGTTCGGTACCAACTATTTGGATCCCCATTTTTTATGCCGTCGCGATGGGCGTTGACGCGCTCGCGGCGCTTCTTTTTGGAAAATCATTTGACCGCTGGGGGATTTCCGTCTTAGTCTTGGCGGCTTCGTTGTCGCTATTTTTCGCGCCACTGGTTTTTTGGGGCGGCTTTTGGCCGGCGATGATCGGAATGGCTTTGTGGGGAGTCGGGATGGGGGCCCATGAATCGGTAATGCGGGCGGCAGTTTCTCGGATGATCCAAAGCCAGAAACGCGGTACGGCCTTTGGAGTGTTCAACGCTTCTTATGGGGTCTTTTGGTTTTTGGGAAGCGTGGCGATGGGATTTTTTTACGATCACTCCGTTGCTTACGTCGTGATGTTTTCCGTGGGGTTGCAACTCATGGCGATCCCTTTATTATTGAAGGTGGCAAGCGGGGGGAAGCGGTCATGAAACGCACGCATAGCGCAGGCGGCGTCGTGGTGAATGGAAAAGGACTTATCCTGATAGTCAATCAGCATGGCAATTCCTGGTCTCTGCCCAAAGGCCATCTCGATCCGGGCGAGACGGCCTTGACGGCCGCCAAAAGAGAAATTTATGAGGAATCCGGCATTCAACAGTTAAAATTCATCAAAACTCTCGGAAGTTATGAGCGTTATCGGATCGGCTTGAACGGCGTGGATGAGGACGTTTCCGAATTAAAGACGATCGAGATGTTCTTGTTTCAGACCGGAGAGGAACGGTTAAAACCGATAGACCCTGATCATCTTGAAGCGCGGTGGGTTTCGGTTGAAGAGGCGCCAAAACTCTTGACTCATACGAAAGATAAGCTTTTTTTCTTAAAAATTATGCCTGAACTCAAGTTGTAAATTTGATAAAATAACTCATCGATGGTAAAGAAAAAAATACACACAACGTATTACAAAAGCCCTCTCGGATGGATCGAAATCCGGAGCAATGGAAAAGAAGTCATTGCTTTAGAATTCGTCGCCAAAAAGCGGCCGAAGGCCGACGTTCATGCGTCATTGGCGCCGGCGCTGCGGCAACTGGATGAGTATTTTGGCGGGACTCGAAAGTTTTTTTCTTTGAAGTTGAGTTTAAAAGGCACGCCTTTTCAGAGAAGTGTTTGGCGCCGGCTTCAGAAAATAAAATTTGGTCGCACGGTTTCGTATCAAAACATTGCGGCGGCGGTGAGACGACAACCCGCCGTGCGCGCGGCGGGCGGCGCCGCGGGGAAGAATAAGATCTCCATCGTGATTCCTTGCCACCGCGTGATCCGTTCGAACGGCGGCATTGGGGGCTACGCAGGCGGTATTTGGCGGAAGCGGTGGCTTTTAAATCACGAATCAAATTTAATCAAAAGTCATTAAACGCTGATGAAAAAAAAAGAACCTCCAATCACTCACCGAGCGCATATTTTTTTTAGCGGGCGGGTCCAGGGTATCGGATTTCGCTATACCGCCGAAGAGATAGCGCTTGAGATCGGCCTCGTCGGCTGGGTCAAAAACATTTCGGACAACCGCGTCGAGCTTGTCTGTGAAGGCGCGGAAGACCAGATCAAGCTCCTTCTCGAGAAGATCAAACAAAGTTTTTTGGGGCAGCATATAAAAAAAATCGTTTGTGACTGGGAAAAACCCACCGGCGAATTCAAGGATTTTAGAGTTGAGTTTTATTGCTAAAAATGAAAAAACAAAAAAGTTTAAAAGATAAATCGAAGCAAAGCGTCATGAGGCGTATCCTGAATTTACGGAAAGATGTCCAACGCCACAACCATCTTTATTATGATCTGAACCGCCCTGAGATCTCTGACGTGGAATTTGATAGGTTTTTGAAAGAACTGGAACGCCTTGAGAAGGTACACCCCGAATTTCAATCGCAGGACTCGCCGACCCAGCGTGTCGGAGGGCGTGCGGCGAAAGAATTTCAAACGGTCGTCCATGAAGTGCCGATGCTGAGCATCGATAACACTTACTCTAAAGAAGAGCTCGAGGCGTTTGATGAGCGCGTTCGGAAGAATTTAAAAGGGGAGTCTTTCGAGTACCTTTTGGAACTAAAGATCGACGGGGTATCCTTGTCGCTGCTCTATGAACGAGGACGCCTCGTTCGGGCCGCGACGCGGGGCGACGGCCGGTCAGGCGATGAGGTGACCGCCAATGTCCGGATGATCAAAGATATCCCTGCGTCGTTGAAGATCCAAAAGGCCGATAAAATCCGGATCGATATTCGAGGGGAGGTGTTTCTCCCGAAGAAGACTTTTCTTTCGATCAACAAAGAAAAAGAAAAAAAGGGTGAGGAGCTTTTCGCCAATCCGCGCAACGCAGCGGCAGGGTCCTTGAAACTTTTAGATCCGTCTTTGGCGGCAAAGCGCGGTCTTCGGTTTTTCGCGTACGGCACGGGCATCGCTTCAGGTTGTGATTTTAAGACGCAGTCGGAATTGATCGAATTTTTTAAAGAATCAGGCGTGCCAGTGAATCCTTATCATCGATTAGTTAAAGATTTGAAAGAAGTATTTCGGGCCTGCGAAAAGTGGCGTGAGAGAAAAAATATGCTCGACTATGACATTGACGGCCTTGTCTTAAAGGTAAACCGCCTGGACCAACAAGACCGGCTTGGCGCGACCAACAAAAGCCCCCGCTGGGTGATCGCCTATAAGTTTCCGGCGGAAAAAGCCAAGACAAAACTGTTGGATATTACAGTTCAGGTGGGAAGGACAGGAGTTTTGACGCCGGTGGCGAGTCTTGAGCCTGTTTTTTTAGCGGGCACAACCGTGTCTCGAGCGACGCTGCATAACGAAGATGAAATCCGCCGCCTGGACCTTAAGATCGGCGACTGGGTCCTGATCGAAAAAAGCGGAGAGATCATTCCTCAAGTGGTGGAAACCCTAAAAGATAAAAGAACGGGATCCGAAAAAAAATTCTCAATGCCCAAACAATGCCCGGCGTGCGGAGCGGACGTTCTTCGTGAAGAAGGCGAGGTAGCCACCCGCTGTGTGAATCTGGGATGTGTGGCACAGCTCAAGGCGCGGCTTCTCCATTTTGCCTCAAGAAAAGCGATGGATATCGAAGGCCTCGGCGACGCGTTGGTGGAGCAGCTTGTGGATAAAAAGAAGGTCTCGAATTTTACTGACATTTATCTTTTGAAAAAGGTGGCGCTCGCGGGACTAGAACGTATGGGCGAGAAGTCGGCCGCTAACTTATGCGCACAGATCGAAAAAAGTAAAAGACAAGACCTGTCGCGGCTCGTTTATGGCCTCGGGATCCGCCATGTAGGCGTGAATGCCGCGCGGATTTTAGCGGGACGGTTTGAAAGCATGGACCGCTTTGCCGCTGCCACGAAAGAGGAGCTTCAAAAAATTGATACGATCGGAGAAATCATGGCCGAAAGCGCGGAGGCTTTTTTTAAAAAAAAGCAAAACTTAAAGATTATTGAAAATTTAAAGGCTTTGGGTGTTAATATGCGTGAACCCAAAGGGCACGGCATCTCAAAGGTTCTTGAAGGAAAAATTTTTGTTTTGACCGGCGCGTTAAAAGATTTTTCCAGGGACGAAGCGAGCCGCTATATCAGTGACCGCGGAGGCCGGGTCTCTTCGAGCGTTAGTAAAAAAACGACTGCGGTCGTGGTAGGCGCGGATCCCGGATCTAAACTGCACGATGCCGAAAAACTGAGTGTTCGAATAATGAATGAAGATGAGTTCAAAAAACTTTTAGGCTTAAAGTAACAACACGTAAGGAGCGCTTCTTGATGAAAAAGATAATTGCTTTTTTGCTTTTTGTGGTGTTGTCGGTAAATCTTGCAGGATGCGCGTCGGTCCAAAAAAAGTTCACACGAAAGAAAAAAATACCAAGCCATATTCCTGCGACGGTCTATTTTGAGGAGGGGCCTTATCAAAAGAAATACTCCAACGCCTATTATTACAAGACACGCTACACGATGTGGAAGAGCTGGCAAGACGACTTGATCAACGGCATTGGAGGCAATCGTAAAAAAACTCAACGAAATGCCGAAGAAGCGTTGAATCATCTTACCGAGATGAGTCATTACCTGGTTCCCGAGAAAGAGAAGCAGCTAGAACCGCTGTTGGAGGATTTGACGCAATTGGCTAAAAAATTTGAAACCGGCGCCTACTCCAGCTCCCAGACGCCTGGCATGCGCGTGGAGCTTCAAAAAATAAAACGCCTTGTGGCTAATGATTTTTATTACGACAAAGTCGCCAATCAAATTCTACCGGATACGGTGAATGTGGGGCCTGCCGCCCCGGCTGCGTCTTCACCATCCTCAAGATCGAGTTCTAGTGACAATGCTTTGCCTGCCACGGTTCAATGACAGAGCTCCTTGGCCTTTTTTTTGATTTCCTATCCGTCGAAAAAGGCCTGTCGAAGAATACCTTAATGGCTTACCGGAGAGATCTCAAAGGCTATTTGGCTTTTTTAGATAAAAAGGGCGCGGCATCGCTTGATTCCGTGAACCGCAAGATGATCATGGATTTTTTGCTGAACGAAAGAGACCGCGGGCTCAACGCGAGTTCCGTCGCGCGTGGGCTTGTCGCGATCAGGATGTTTCACAGGTTTTTAACGGAAGAGGGGAAGATCAAGGAGGATGTCACTGAGGTGCTTGAGGCGCCCAAGCTTTGGAAGCATCTTCCGGATTACCTGAGCGTTCAGGAAGTCGAGGCGCTTTTGAAGGCCCCCAATCCGCGCAAAGCGCAAGGCATCCGTGACCAAGCATGCCTGGAGCTGATGTACGCGACGGGGCTTCGCGCTTCGGAAGTGGCGGGCTTAAAGATCGGGCATGTTAATTTTGACTTGGGCTATATTCGTGTTATCGGCAAAGGGGATAAAGAGCGGATTGTGCCGCTGGGAAGAACCGCGAAAAAAAGTGTCCAGCGATACTTGAAACACACGAGGCCTCGGTGGGTCAAGGAAGATTCCGAAGACGCGCTTTTTGTGTCTCGGCTTGGGAAAAAATTATCACGCCAGACGGTCTGGATGATTTTAAAAAAATATGTCCATGCCGCGGGACTCCATAAAAAAGTATACCCGCATATCTTGAGGCATTCTTTCGCGACGCATCTTTTGGAAAATGGGGCGGATCTCCGCGTTGTGCAAGAGCTTTTGGGCCACTCGGACATTTCCACGACCCAAATCTATACGCATATAGAAAAATCGAGGCTCAAAAATATCCACCATAAGTTTCACCCAAGACCCTAAACGAGGAGCATAGCCATGTCCCAAAGATCCAACCAAGTTGCTGAGGAATTAAGAAAAATTGTCAGCATGATTCTGCTTGAGGATCTAGACGACCCGCGCATCGGTTTTATCACGATCACGCGGATAGAGTTGACAGCCGATCTTCGTTTCGCGCGTATTTTTTACAGTGTACTCGGGGATGACGCGCAAAAAGAAAGCACGCGCGAGGCACTTGAGGAAAAAAGGGGTTTCATCAGAAAATTGGTTGTCGAGCGAATCAACATGAAGTATGCGATGGAGTTCAAATTTGAAGTTGACAAGTCGATAGAGCATAGCTTTCATATTGAGGACATACTAAAAAAAATAAAAAAAGATGGCAAAGAATAGTCGTCAATGATGAGGGGTGGAGGATGGATGGCGTCCTTCTTTTTAACAAACCTATTTTATGGACAAGCCACGACGCGGTAGACTTTTTTCGAAGGCGCCTTGGTCAAAAGACTGTGGGCCATGCCGGTACGCTCGATCCGCTGGCAACAGGTCTTTTAGTGATCTTGCTGGGTAAGGCGACAAAACTTTCCCAAGAACTCAGCGCTTCAGATAAAGATTACGCGGGCAGCTTGACGCTGGGGATCCGCACGGATACACAGGACCTTGAAGGAAAGATCATTGCGACCGGGGATTGGGCCCTAATCCAGAAAAGTGATATCGAAACTCTTTTTTTGAGAATGTCGGGCCCGCAATTTCAGACCCCGCCGTTATTTTCAGCCGTGAAAAAGAATGGAAAAAATCTCTACCAGTGGGCGCGCGCGGGCGTCGTCGTAGAGCGCGAGGCAAGAGAAATTAACATCACGAAGTTCATCATGACGAAACTGTTGCTGCCCGATGTCTATTTTTCTTTAGGCTGTTCAAAGGGTACTTATGTTCGTGCCCTTTGTGACGACGTGGGTGAAAGACTCGGATGTGGTGCCGTGCTCTCGTCGTTGGTACGGACACGCTCCGGCCCGTTTCGTTTAGTGGACGCGTTGAATCAAGAACAGCTCCGGCACTTTCCATTGGCAGAACTTGAAAAGCACTTGGTGGCCCATCCGAATGAAAATTTACAACGGTTTTAAAGACAAACGAATCAGACCGAAGCCCCGATCTATCGCGATCGGGATTTTTGATGGCGTGCATCGTGGCCACCAAAGGATCCTGTCCCGGGCGCTAAAAGACGCTAGGCGGCTCCATGCCGAGCTGATGGTGATCACGTTCGAGCCACACCCCAATACAGTTTTAAGGCCGGAGATGAAACAACCTATCTTGATGTCCCTGTCTCATCGTTTACGGTTTTTTGAAAAGCTGGGGATCCGGGAAGTCTTGGTGATTCGTTTTGACAAAAAATTTTCAAAAATCTCCCATCGTTTTTTTCTGGATGAGTTGCTTTATAAAAAGTTAGGCATGAAATCTCTTTCGGTGGGCGCGGATTTTCGGTTCGGCTTCCGGGGATTAGGCAACGCAAGATTTTTGTCCAAAGAGTCCAAGCGTCTGAGTTTTGGATTATCCCTGGCGTCATCATTAAAGGTTCATGGCGGGGTCGTTTCAAGCACGCGCATCCGGCGGCTGATAGAAAAAGGTGATTTAAAGAGAGCCGAGCGGATGCTGGGGCGTCCGGTCTCTGTCTATGGCACGGTCGTGCGGGGTAGAGCGCGGGGACGGACGATCGGGTTCCCGACGGCTAACCTGAATCCTCATCACGAAACTTTGCCGCCTAATGGCGTGTATGCGGCCCGGGGTTTTTTGGATCAGACAAAATTGAAGGGCGTAATCCATATCGGCAAGCGACCGACGTTTCATGACAGGCAAAAAAGCCTGGAAGTGCATTTTTTTAATTTCCACAAAAATATTTATGGCTTGGAAGTTGAACTTTTCTTTATCGCGCGGCTTCGCGCGATAAAGAAATTTAAAAGCCGCGAGGCCTTGGCCGCCGCGATTCAAAAAGACGCCCGAAAGGCCCTAAAGATTTTATAGGTTTTTCTTTACAAAGCATTGTTTACCCGGTATAATTATTTTTTAAATGAAACGGCCAAGATACGCAAAATTGTTGGCCAAAAAAAATTATTTGTAACTATAATTATAGATTGAACTTATAAGATTTCAAGGAGAGAAATTCAGGCATGTCCATAACCAAAGTAAAAAAACAAGAGGCGATACAAAAACACAGGATCCATGAGAAGGACACCGGTTCTTCGTACGTTCAGATCGCGGTCTTGACTGAACGCATTAACAACCTCGGTGCTCATTTTAAATCCCACGTAAAAGATAACCACTCCAGGCGAGGACTTTTGAAACTCGTGTCCCAACGCCGCAAACTTTTGGATTATCTAAAGCGTGAGGATGAACGCGCTTACCAAAAGCTTATCGTTGATCTTGATCTAAGAAAATAATCCCATGATGAAAAAATTTGAAATTCCACAAGGAAAAAAGTCCCTTATTTTTGAAACAGGCCGCATGGCCAAGCAGGCCGACGGTTCGGTCTTGGCGCGGTTGGGCGATACAGTAGTGTTGGTCGCGGTCTGCGGAGCGCGAGAACCCAAGGAAGGTACCGATTTTTTTCCGTTGACTGTTGACTATCAGGAAAAAAGTTATGCCGGCGGCAAGATCCCCGGAGGATATTTCAAGCGTGAAGGCAGAGCGACCGAAAAAGAGACACTAACCTCACGTCTGATCGACCGTCCGCTGCGGCCGCTTTTCCCCGAGGGTTTTTATCACGAGGTCCAAGTGACCGCGACGGTTCTGTCGAGTGACAAGGAAAATAACGCCGATATTCCGGCCATCAATGCGGCTTCCGCGGCGCTGATGATTTCTGGGGTCCCTTTTTTGGGCCCCGTGGCCGCGGCACGCGTCGGTGACATCGGCGGGCATTTTGTATTGAACCCCACTTATAAGGAACTAGAGGAAAGCGCACTTGATATTGTGGTTGCGACCACCGAGCAAGGCATCATCATGATCGAGGCCGCCGCGAATGTGGTTCCGGAAAATCGAATCATTGAAGCGCTCGAATTCGCCATCGAATCACTGAAGCCGGTTTTAAAATTACAGCGCCAAATAGCCAAAGACTGCGGTAAAGCGCCGATCCCGGTATCGCTGGTAACTTTTCCTGAAGACCTGATGAAAAAAGTCCGCGATCTTTCAGCCAAAGGGATCGACAAGATCAATCGCGAGGAAAAGACCAAGGAGTCGCGTGATGAAGCGCTGGAGGCCTTGTCCGCCAAGGCCGCGACGGCGCTTGTCGTTGAAGGGTCCGAAATTACGGAAGAACAAGTTCAGCACGCATTCCATGAGATCGAGAAAACCGAGGTCAGGAAATTTATTTTGGATAATAATCTTCGCACGGATGGCCGAAAACTTGACGAGATACGGACGATCACCTGTGAGATCGGTGTGCTGCCACGCACGCATGGTTCCGCGCTTTTTACGCGCGGACAAACTCAATCATTGGGTGTTGCGACATTGGGCACTGAAAAGGATGAACAGCTGATCGATTCGATCGAGGGCAATGTCTATAAAAATTTTATGCTGCATTACAATTTCCCTGCGTTTTCAGTGGGCGAGATCAAGCCGAATCGCGGTCCCGGCCGCCGTGAAATAGGCCATGGCGCGCTGGCGGAGCGAGGTTTAAGGCCTGTGCTTCCCGCAAAAGAGGGGTTCCCTTATACGATCCGGTTGGTTTCAGACATTTTGGAGTCGAATGGCTCCTCGAGCATGGCCAGTGTGTGCTCAGGCACGCTGGCGCTGATGGATGCCGGAGTGCCGATCAAGGCGCCCGTGAGCGGAATCGCGATGGGTCTTGTGAAAGAGAAAAACCGCGTTGCGGTCCTTTCAGATATTGCCGGCGTGGAAGACCATTTGGGTGACATGGATTTTAAAGTGACTGGCACCGAGCAGGGAGTGACGGCGGTCCAGCTGGATCTTAAACTTAAAGATTCGCTCGATATTGAAACGCTCCGCAAGGCGCTGGAACAGGCGAAACAGGGGCGGCTTTTTATTTTAAAGAAAATGATGGCAGTTATTTCGGCGCCCAAGAAGGATATTTCCTCTTTTGCGCCACGCATCACAACGATCAAGATCGATCCGGATAAGATCCGCGAGATTATCGGCCCCGGCGGCAAGATGATCCGGAAAATTACCGCGGAGTCCGGCGCGTCCATCGAGGTGGAAGATGACGGCACTGTCCGCATCGCGGCTTCAGAAAACGAAAGCACCGAAAAAGCGATTCAAATGATCAATGGGATCACCGCGGACGCCGAAGTGGGGAGGGTCTATAAAGCGGTCGTTAAACGCATCATGAATTTTGGTGCGTTTTGTGAGATCCTACCGGGTAAGGAGGGCCTCGTGCATGTGTCTGAGCTTTCAGATACCTTTGTGGAAAATGTGGAGAGCGTCGTGAAGGTTGGTGATGAAATTATGGTGAAGGTCATTGAAATTGATTCTCAAGGGCGCATCAATCTCTCAAAGAAGCAATCCAATTCCGATGCGCCGCCGGTGGTTGCCAAGCGCAGTGAACCGAGACGCGGTGAAAACGGTAAAACTTTTAATCAAAAGAAATTCCGAGGCTAAAGATTTAACGCTTCCCGCTTATATGTCGGACGGAGCGTCCGGCATGGATCTTTGCGCAGCCGTGCCTCATGAGGCGGTGATTCAGCCGGGGGAGATCAAGCTCATCTCCACCGGCATTTCTGTGTCAATCCCGGCGGGTTATGAGGCGCAGATCCGGCCGCGCAGCGGCCTCGCGTTGAAGCACGGCATTACGTTTGTCAACACGCCTGGTACGATCGATAGCGATTACCGGGGCGTCATTTCGTTGATCGTGACAAACTTAGGAAAAGAGGCCTACACTATTAAGAGGGGCTCAAGGCTCGCGCAAATGGTGATTCAGGAGGTTGTACGCGCGGAGGTGGTGGAAGTGGATGAGCTCGTGGATACCGCGCGTTCCCAGAGCGGTTTCGGTCATACAGGAGTCTGACTATGGACGAGAGAAAACGCAATGAGGTGTTTGCTTTTTTTTGGTTCGTGGTCTCCATTCTCACGTTTCTAGCCCTTTTTTCTTATCGGCCCGAGGATATCTCGTTCGAGGTCTCCGTCCCCAACTCCCCAACGCACAACTTTGTCGGCATTGCGGGCGCTTATATTGCCTGGACACTGATGTTTCTTTTTGGAAAGACCTCCTATTTGCTGATCCCGCTTTTTTTGGTTTGGGCGCTGGTCAAGTTGGCTGGGAAAAAAAGCCAGAAACTTTGGCTTAAGATATTCGTCACGGTGATTTTTTTCACTTCCGCCTGCGCGCTTTTTTCGCTCGTGGGCCGCGCAACCCAGATCAATAGCTTTCAGTCCGGCGGTTTTATCGGTTATTTTGTCGCAGGCTTCCTTTCCACTCTTTTTGGGGACGCGGGCATCTTCGTTGCGCTGTCTCTTTTTTTACTGTCCATTATTTTAGCGACTGAGCTTTTGGTTCTGCAGATGGCGATAGCGCTTTTCAAGCGCTCTAAGAACGCGTTGTCACCCCTCTTTTTAAAAAAAGATGAAAAAAAACAGGTCAAGGCAGAAAAGACCGAGAAACCCGCATTCTTGATGAACACAAAATTTCCCGAGTCTAAAGAAAATATTTTAGAAAAGCCAACGCCTTTGATCAGATCAGACGAAAAACCCCATATTAAGGTTTCTGTTCCTAAACCCATGGAACTTAAACAACCCCAGGTTCCCACGGCTTTGGCCAAGTCGAAAATGATTGAATCCGAGGAAGCCGAAGGGAATTACGAGCTGCCATCTCTCGATTTACTGCAGACCCCTATGCCGGTGGATCAGTTGAAACTTAAAGACAATTTGGAAGAAAGTTCCCGTGTTCTGGAAGATACGCTGAGGGATTTTGGGATCGAGGCCAAGGTGGTGGAAGTCGAGCAGGGGCCGACGATCACGCGCTATGAGCTCCAGCCGGCCGCTGGCGTCAAAGTTCAAAAGATCACTTCACTGGAAAACGACATTGCGCTCGTGATGCGCGCGACCAGTGTGCGTATCGTGGCGCCTATTCCCGGAAAATCACGCGTGGGCATTGAAGTCCCCAATAGCGCGACCTCCACGGTCTATATTAAGGACGTGCTGACATCGCCGGAATTTCAAAATGAGTCGTCAAAAATTTCGATCGCCATCGGCAAGGACACCGCGGGTACACCGATGGTCTGCAATTTGGCAGACATGCCACATCTTTTAATCGCCGGCGCGACGAATACAGGCAAAAGCGTCTGTATTAACAGCGTGATCATCAGCATTCTTTATAAAGCCTCGCCGGATGAAGTGAAATTTTTGATGATCGACCCTAAAATGGTTGAGCTTCATTTTTACAATGAGTTGCCGCACTTGATCTGTCCGGTGGTCACGGACAGGGCCAAGGTACCGGGGGCGTTGGCGTGGCTTGTGGCCGAAATGGAGAGGCGTTACAAAGTATTGTCAAAGGTCGGCGCAAAAAATATTCTCGTGTTTAACGAAAAGGTCCGAAACAAAGAAATTCGAAGTGACCTGCTGATTCATAACGCTCAGAATGCCGAGGAGCCGATCGTCGTGAAAAAGATGCCTTATATTGTCATTGTGATAGATGAACTGGCAGACCTCATGCTCTCCTCGGCCCAGGAAGTCGAAGCGGCGATCACGCGTTTAGCGCAGTTGGCGCGAGCTGTTGGCATTCATATGATCCTCGCGACGCAGCGGCCGTCGGTGGATGTGATCACTGGTGTTATTAAAGCCAATTTTCCAGCGCGCATCGCTTTTCAAGTGGCGTCGAAAGTAGATTCGCGAACTATTCTTGATGAAAATGGAGCTGACAAGCTTTTGGGCCGCGGCGATCTTTTGTTGATGGATCCAAGAAAATCCAAATTGACCCGCGCCCAAGGCGCCTGGGTGCAGGATAGTGAGATCGAAAAAGTCACGCAATTCATCAAATCCCAGCGGAAGGCCGTGTATTTCGAGGCCGTGATCCAGTCTCAGGAGAAAAAGCAAGCCTTCGGGGATTTTAAACGCGATGAGGTGTACGAAGAGGCCCGACGTGTCGTACTAGAAACCGGCCAGGCCTCAGTATCGATGGTTCAGCGCCGGCTGGGATTGGGATACACGCGCGCGGCCCGATTGATCGATATGATGGAAGAGGATGGCATTGTGGGCCCCTACCGCGGCGCCAAACCAAGAGAAATTTTAGTCGAGCGACCTAACCAACAGCAAGAAAAGCAATCCGTATGAGCTCTATCGGCAGCCTGTTAAAAGAAGCCAGAAATAAAAAAGCGATCTCATTGGAAGAAGTCCATTTCCGCATCAAGATCCACCCGCGTGTGCTCCAGCTTTTAGAGGAGGACAAATTTGAAAAACTACCGAGTCCTGTGTTTGTGAAAAGTTTTCTTAGGAGTTATGCGCAGTTTCTTGAAATGAATCCCGAAGAGATCGTGCGCGCGTATGAAAAAGAGGGTGTCCGGGAGCCGATGCAGCAGCTTTATATTCGGTCAGCCGCCGAACGCGAGAGAAAGAATTTTTTTAATTTCGATAAAAGCTTATTGATTATCCCTGTAATTATTTTAGTGCTGTTTATTGCCGGTGGTTTCCTATCCTTTTTTTTGAAGACCGCAACGCATCATCTGAAGGGGAAAAGGGTGGTTAGCATCATAAAATCATCAAAAGCAAAATCCGTGAAAACAGAAATTAAGCCGGTGAAGGCCGCCATGGAAGCGTCGGTTAGCGAGAATGATTGGTTGAGACATGTCTCGTTGGGTAATTTTCCAAAAATAGGAAAAAAAGACACGTTGACCCTCAAGATCAAAGCGGCGGATACCGTTTGGCTCAAAATCACTTCGGATGGCAAGGTCCTTTTTCAATCGATCTTGAAGCGCGGTATCACCGAGACGTGGACGGCAGGCGATCATTTTGAGATTTGGACCGGCAACGCCTCGGATATGAATTTAATCCTTAATAATTATGACCTTGGATCTCCCGGCAAAGGCGTGATCAAGCGAATGCTTATCAATCATGAAGGCATTAGGATCCCGTCTTAGTGAGAGTCAGTCTTGTGAGTTTAGGTTGTGCGAGGACGCTGGTGGATTCTGAAGTCGCGCTTGGCGGTCTCAAAAAAGAAGGCCATCAGATCGTCTCGGATGTCCGAAGTGCGGATGTCGCGATCGTGAACACTTGCGGTTTTATTGAAGAAGCTAAAATTGAGTCTATTGAAACGATCCTAAGGCTTTGCGAGTTAAAGAAAATAGGGCGCCTGAAAGCGGTTGTCGTCCTGGGATGTCTGGCTCAGCGTCACGGCGCGGAATTAAAAAAAGAACTGGGTGATGAGATCGACGGCATCATCGGCACCGACAGTTACGATGATCTGGCGAGACTTTTAAAGCCGCTTGAAGAAAAAAATAAAAAAGTTTTTGAGGTAAAAGCCAAACCCCATTTTCTTCTTGATGAAAATACTCCCCGTTATTCGCTGACACCGGACCACTTCGCGTACGTAAAAATTTCCGAGGGCTGCATCAACGCCTGTTCTTATTGCGTGATCCCCCAGATGAAGGGGCCGCACCGCTCACGATCGATCGATTCGATCGTCAATGAAATTGAGAAAATATCCTCTGAGCGCCGTCTCTCCGAAATTAATTTGATCGGCCAGGACACCGCCGCGTTTGGGTTTGACCGCGATCGCACGTTCCAACTGCCCGAACTTTTAAGACGGATCGCTGGATTAAATGCGGCGCCTTGGATCAGGCTCCTTTACGCGCATCCGGGCCATGTCAGCGAAGCGTTGATGGAGGTGATGGCGCAAACTCCCAGTATCTGCAAGTACCTTGATTTTCCGATTGAGCACAGCCACGATAATATGCTAAAGCGCATGAACCGTGGCGTGACACGCGCCAGGATGGAATGGGGAATTGAGAACTTTCGGAAGAAAATGCCACAGATCAGCATTCGCACCACCGTGATCGTCGGATTTCCCGGTGAGACCGAGGAAGAATTTCGTGATCTCATGGATTTTTTGAAAGAGGTCCGTTTTGAGAGGCTCGGCGCTTTTATGTTTTCCGAGGAAGAGGGGGCGAGGGCTTATGGGCTCCCGGACCAGGTTCCCAGCGACTTAAAAAAAGAACGTTTTAATGCGGTGATGGCGCAGCAACAAGAGATCTCTCAAGAAATAAATGACAAGTTCTTGGGCAAAACGATTCGTGTGCTGATCGATGAGCACAAGTCCGGAGAGACCAGTGTTTATTACGGCCGTGCGGAATCAGACGCGCCGGAGGTGGACGGACAGGTGATCGTTCATTCCAAGACCGCTTTAAAACCAGGCGCCTTTGTGGCGGCGCGCATCACCGATGCGCTCGAGTATGACTTGGTAGCGGAATGTGAATACTCCTAATTTACTGACCTGTTCGAGAATTGGCTTAACCGTTGTATTCATTTTTCTTTTATTTTTAAAAGGCGCAGTCCCCAAGGGATTCGCGCTTTTTATTTTTTTATTGGCGTCGCTTACGGATTATTGGGACGGACGCCTCGCGAGAAAAAATAACCAAAGAACAATCTTTGGAAAATTAATGGACCCTATTGCCGATAAGTTCCTGACTATTTCCGCGTTTTTAGCGTTTGTCCGGATGGCGATTATTCCCGCATGGATGGCCGTCGCGATTATCATCAGGGACGTTTCGATCACAGGCCTTCGGATTTTGATGCCCGAGAACGGCGATTCCCGTGAGGCCCGATCCAGCGGAAAACATAAGACAGCAGTTCAGCTTGTATTCATTGTCTGCGTTTTAATCTTCTTGGTTGTTAAGGAAACCTCCGTTTGGCGGCCTGAATGGATGCCGGCGGTAATACGTTATATTTATTGGGGCATGTTTTTAACCGTGACCATGACACTTTGGAGCGGCGCGCGGTATGTGACAAAAAATTGGCGGTTCTTTAACGGATGAAACTGGTAAAACTTCTTGCCTCATTTTATTATGTCGGCTACCTGCCTTGGATGCCAGGCACGTGGGGCAGCCTCGCTGCTTTGGCGATCGCCTGGTTTTTCAATGAAAACTTAGTCTGGCTTACCATTATCTTTTCAGTGACCGGCTTTTTGATCTGCAAGCCTGCGGAGGAAGCGTTTCACGCGAAGGACCCGAGTCGATTTGTGCTCGATGAAGTCGCGGGCATGTCGCTCGGGGTTCTTTGCTTGCCGAAAAATTTGATTTTATATGCAGGAGGTTTTATTTTGTTTCGCGTTTTAGATGTTTGGAAGCCCGGCCCGATCGGTTGGATCCAAAAGAGCAAGATGCCTTCAAGCATCATGTGGGACGATTTGCTGGTGGGTGTATTTGTGAATCTGTTTTTGCAAGTGGCCACACGGTTTGCGATAAGCGCTCCTCGTTAGTATTCAAAAGACAATCAGAAATGCCTAAGAAGACCTCCAAAGAAGTTCTTATTCTACAGCATGTCGCGAATGAGGGGACGGGCACTATCCGGAATTATCTGGACGCGCAAAAAATTTCTTACCGATTTACCCGTCTTTATGACGATGGAGATTTACCTAAGGTTTTAGACGAGGTTCGATCGGTGATCGTGATGGGTGGACCGATGAACGTTTACCAGGAAGACAAATACCCTTTTCTAAAAGAAGAAAATATTTTTATTAAAAATTTAATCGAGAAAAAACCCCCTTATCTTGGCGTGTGCCTAGGCTCCCAGCTTTTGGCCAAATCGCTTGGCGCGCGGGTGATGAAGGCGAAGGCGCCCGAAATCGGCTGGGGCAGCGTGCAACTGTCCAAAAATGCTGCGAAAGACCCACTTTTTTTAGAGTTTAAAACCTCTGAACTCAAAGTCCTTCAGTGGCACGGGATACGTTTGAACTTCCGCGGGGCGCGGTACATCTGGCTTCGAGTAGTCTGGTGCCGAACCAGGCCTTTCGCTACGGGAACCAATTCTATGGCTTTCAGTTCCATGTGGAAGTCGATCGGTTGATGCTTGAGGATTGGTTCAAAAATTCAAAAGATTTATCAGATATTCTGGAGGAATACCGCCGCATCCGAAAAGAACTTTCCGCGATCACCGATATCATTTTCAGAAATTTCTTCAAACTTTCCGAATAAAATTACCGGCGCTTTAAAAGTTCAAGCCTTAAAAGATCGAGTGCATGATTGGCCGCGCGTGACTGAATTTCGTTGCGGTTTCCAAAAAATATTTTTTTCTCACAAAAAATTTTATGTTTTGAGCTCAGCGCTATATAAGCAAGGCCGACAGGTTTTGCGGCCGACCCGCCCACGGGACCGGCAATGCCGGTGATGCCGAGCCCATAATCGGCATTAAACTTAGCGTGAATATTTTGGGCCATTTTTTTGGCCACAGCCTCACTGACGGCTCCCTTGTGTTTGATGATATCCGGCAGGATACTCAGTTCCAGAATTTTTATTCGGTTGTTATACGAAACGATACCGCCTAAATAATAATCCGAACTTCCAGCAGTTTCGGTGATACGTTGGGACAGGAGGCCTCCGGTGCAAGATTCGGCGACAGCCAGCGTTTTTTTATTTTTTCTCAAAAGCGCGCCGACAATAAACGAAAGCGTATGGTTGTTAACGCCAAACACTTTTTCTTTTAGTTTTTTACGAATTTCTTTTTCAACGCGGTCGCTTAGGCGCTTCGCGGTTTTTGCTGAGGCGTGTTTTACCATGATCTTTAGCTCGACTTCATCGAGTTTTGCATAGATCCCCACCGTGACTGGAGGTTTTAATTTAAGCAGACGTGGAACTTTTTGAGCGACTTCAGCCTCCGTAATTCCTGTGAGCATGACAGAACGGATCAAAAATTTTTCTTTTGGGAACTTGGGCAATTTTTTAAGGAGCGGCAGAGCCTTCTGGGTAAACATGGGTTCAAGCTCCCGTGGCGGGCCAGGTAACGCGAGAATCCAGATATTTCTATTTTGATATAAAGCGTCACAAAGAACGCCAGGCGCGGTCCCCTGATTATTTTGAATCACTCTAGAATTTTGTGGCACGTAACATTGTTTGGAGACGAGCTTAGTCATAGGAAACCCATGGCTCTTTAAACGGCTTACAATATAATGATAAGTGGGTTGGTGCAGAGCCAGAGGCCTTGAGATAAATTTGGAAAGCGCTTCCAGCGTCACATCATCGGCCGTGGGACCCAATCCTCCCGAGGTGATCAAGAGATCAGCCTGGGAAGCCGCCTCTTTAAGTGCGGCTACGATTCGACCCACGTTATCCCCAACGGTGGATTGGCGATAAACGTCGACCGCGTTTTCCGCCAGTTTTTCGGCTAAAAACTTGGCGTTCGTATTGAGGATGGAACCGACGAGTAATTCGGTCCCAATGGAAATAATCTCCGCTTTCATGATTTCTCCTAAGTCATTTATTATAAGGCAATAAAGAGTTTTTAGACAACCGTTATTTAAAAAAATAAAAAAATAATGCACGAAAATGAGGCTCATCGTCGTCTTGTATAGTGGGAAAAGGAGAGCTTGAAGCCTATTCTTATCTTTACAGTTTTTTTTGTAAAATGTATAATAGCTAATTCTCAAATTTTCTTAAGTGACTATCACATTGAAAGTTAAGGCAGATACCATCCATAGAATAAACGGAGGCCAGGCTATGTCCCGCATCAAAGCGAAACAAGAAGAAAAAAAAGAAGAAAAAGCGACTGTTCAAGAGGTTGCGACTGAGAAAAAGAAGGCGATCGACGCGGCGGTTTTGCAGATCGAGAAGCATTTTGGTAAAGGTTCTATCATGTTGCTGGGTAAAAATCCGAAGCTGGACGTGCCCGCTATACCAACGGGAGCGATCGCGCTTGATGTGGCGATCGGAATAGGAGGAATTCCCCGCGGACGGGTGATCGAAATATTCGGCCCTGAATCCAGCGGAAAAACGACGCTAACGCTTAGCATCATCGCGCAGGCCCAAAAAAGGAAAGGCGCCGCGGCGTTTATTGACGCGGAGAACGCGTTTGATACTACCTACGCGAAAAAACTCGGCGTAAATTTGGATGAGCTTTTAGTCTCTCAGCCGGATACCGGAGAGCAGGCGCTTGAGATCACTGAGATGCTGGTGCGGTCGAACGCGGTGGACGTTATCGTGGTGGACTCAGTCGCCGCTCTGGTTCCAAAGGCTGAAATTGAAGGCGAGATGGGCCAGTCACACATGGGGCTCCAGGCAAGGCTGATGAGCCAGGCACTGAGGAAATTGACTTCCGCAATCGCAAAATCAAAGTCTTCGTTGATCTTTATCAATCAACTTAGGGAGAAAATAGGCATCATGTTTGGCAATCCTGAGACGACACCCGGCGGACGGGCGCTTAAATTTTATTCGTCCGTAAGGCTTGATATCCGCCGCATCGCCCAGATCAAGCGTGGCGACGAGATCGTGGGCGGCCGTGTCCGCGTGAAAGTCGTTAAAAATAAAGTGGCCGCGCCGTTTAAACAGGCTGAATTCGACCTGATGTATGATGAAGGCGTTTCGATGGCCGGGAGTATTCTGGATACCGCGGAAACTTATGAGATCACCAAACAAAGCGGGAGCTGGATCCTTTACGGCGATGAAAAGCTCGGGCAGGGCCGTGAAAATGCAAAGGCCTTCTTACGCGAGAATCCGAAGGTGATGAACGAGCTCGAGAAGCGGATTTTGGAGAGAGTCGCCGCAGCCGCTTCGTAATTCATTTAAGAATTGCGAGCAAGATCCCGCCCTTTCAGCCTTGTCCGAAATGGCGGGACTTGTTCTTTTATTGTCCGCTTATTTTAATCTCGTCAAAACATGCAGCAAGAAAATAAATCCGGCAGATTGGACGACTCGGCTCTTCTGAAAGCTAAGAGCGACGCGTTGAGGCTTTTGTCGTTTAGCGCAAGAAGCGGGGCGGAGCTTCGCTCAAGGCTTAAGATGAAGAAATACCCGGACGCTATTGTAGACGAAGTGATTGATTCGTTTCAAAAACAGGGTTTTATTGATGATGTAAAGTTTGCGAGGCTTTTCGCGGAGTCCCGTGTCTATAGCAGACCCTCGGGAAAAAGACAGCTTGAGATCGATCTCAAGAAAAAAGGTCTTTCAGGCGAGCTGGTCCGGCAAACCGTGGCGGAGCTCAAAGATTACGATGAAAAAGGAATGATCCGAACGCTGGTATTGAAAAGACTGAAGGCCATGACCGGTGTTTCCCGGGAAAAGAAAAAGATGAGGATCTACGGCTTTTTAAAACGGCGCGGCTTCGAGTCTGAGGCGATCTTTTCGGTAATGAACAAGATATTTTCTGCCGAATTTAAGGAAGGTTCTATTGAAGACTGATGAATTAAGAAAAATCTATATTGATTTTTTTAAATCCAAGGACCACCGCGTGTTCCCGAGCGACTCCTTGGTGCCTGAGGATGACCCGTCGCTACTTTTTACGGGTGCGGGCATGAATCAATTCAAGCCTTATTTTTTGGGGTTAAAAAAGGACGTGAAGCGAGCGACAAGCTCCCAGAAGTGTCTTCGCACCGCGGACCTGGACTGCGTCGGAAAAACAGCCTATCATCACACCTTTTTTGAGATGCTGGGTAATTTTTCGTTTGGCGATTATTTCAAAGAAGAGGCGATCGCATGGGGGTGGGAATTCGTGACAAAGGCATTGAAGCTATCGCCGTCCAAGCTTTGGGTATCCGTGTATGAGAAAGACGATGAGGCTTTTCAACTTTGGAAAACAAAGGTCGGCATTCCCGAGTCGCGTATCGTTCGGATGGATGCGGTGGATAATTTTTGGCCATCCAACGCGCAAAAAGACGGCCCCAACGGCCCCTGCGGACCCTGCTCGGAAATTTATGTGGGCGAAACCACCGGCAAAGGCGTTGAGATTTGGAATCTCGTATTCACGCAATTCGACCGCCAGAGCGATGGCACTTTGAAAAATTTACCTCAGCGGAATATAGATACCGGCATGGGGTTAGAACGCACCGCGTCGGTATTACAAGGCGTCGAGAGCAATTTTGATACGGATAACTTTAAGAAGATCCGTAGTGAACTCAAAGGCCTCATGAGCTCTGGGGAAAATACCGTCCAAGAAAATGCCGCGATGGATCATGCGCGAGCGGCGATCTTCGCGATCGCGGACGGAGCTCTTCCGTCGAACGAAGGCAGAGGTTACGTTGTAAGAAAGCTAATTCGCCTCGGCAGCGATCACTTGGAGAAAGCGGGAAGCCTCCGTGTTCATAGGTCGTTTTTTAGGCTTGTGCCGATCATCGTGGATATTTACGGTTCTGTTTATCCGGAGATATCGCAGAGAAAGCAGACCATCGCCTCGATCATTGAGAATGAGGAAAAAGCTTATGAGGAATCATGCAAAAGGGCAGAAAATACGCGACAAGCCGCAATGACTGCCGATGAATATGCTTTTATGCTTTATGACACCTTTGGACTGCCGATGGATAAGATCAAAGATAAGTTTTTAAAAGATGGGTTGCCTTTTAATGAAGCAAAATTTTCTGAGTACATGGACGAGCAGAGAGAAAGGTCGCGTCAGTCGACCAAGATAGCCGGTGAAATCTTTGGGAAGAAGGGATCTTATCATCTGATTGAGGGACTTTCGAATACGGTGTTCCTCGGCTATGAAAAGACAAAATATCAGTGCAGGTTATTGCGCGCGGCGAAAGGCGATTCGGTGGTGAATGAATTGAAAGCATGCGAAGAAGGACTTTTGCTTTTTGACCGTACCCCGTTTTACGCGGAATCCGGCGGACAGGTCGGGGATACCGGAACAATTTCAGGAAATGGGTTAATGGCCAAAGTTTTGGATACGCAATGGATCGAAAAATGCGTTGCTCATAAAGTAAAGATCGAATCAGGGCACGCCGAAACTGGAAAAACATATGAACTCGCGATCGACTCGGAACGCCGAACGGATATCATGAAAAACCATACCGCGACTCATTTACTTCATGCGGCGCTTCGAAAAGTGTTAGGAGACCATGTGAAGCAAAGCGGTTCTCTTGTGGCGCCGGACCGTTTGCGTTTTGATTTTACACATTTTAAAGCGTTAGACACTCAATCAATAGGCTCCGTCGAAGAGCTGATCAACACGGAGATCCGTAAAAATATCACGCTGGATAAAAAAGTGATGCCGAAAGAAAAAGCCATGGAGGCGGGCGCCATCGCGTTCTTTGGCGAAAAATACGGCGAGGAGGTGCGTGTCGTGTCTATTGGTGATTTTTCCAAAGAGTTATGCGGAGGCACTCATCTTCGCTCGACCGGGGAGATCGAATTGTTTAAGATCGTTTCAGAAAGCTCCATACAAGCGGGTGTACGGCGACTTGAGGCGATAACGGGACGATATGCGGCGGAAATGATAAAACGGGATGAAAAAGAGCTTAAGTCCATTGCGGATGAGTTTAACATCCAACATGAGACCAATATTCCGGTTGAATTAAAGGCCATAAAAAATCGTGTTGAGAGCCTGAAAAACAAAGCTCTGAATTTAGCCGCCGATCAACTAGCCGAAGCGTCCAAGAAAAAAATAGAAGAAGCAAAAGAGGTCAAGGGGATTAAATGTTGGGATTTAGCGCTGGCGGGGGCCGACGTGGATCTTATAAAAAAAAATCTGTCCGTACTGGATTCGGAACACTATTCATCCGCGGGTTTTGTATATGCGACTTTCTTAGGTCAACCGAAGTATTATATAATGGGAAGCGGTGATTCGGTCCAAAGAGGATTGAATTGCAACGAAATCATCAAGAATGTGAACCAGATAATTAAAGGCAATGGTGGTGGTAAGCCAAATTTTGCGGTTGGAGGGCTGAAAGAACCGCCAACAACTCCAGAACAGATCGAGGCCATTGTTAACACTGGGACGGCCAACATCATAAGTTTTATAAAGGGAATTTGATTTTTCTATGAAAGTTATAAAACCTTCAAGCAAAAAATTTCAGAAACTGTTTCACCGCTTCGAGCGGCGCGACCGCCGTATCGAGGATAAAGTCCGGCGCATTCTTGACGACGTGAAAAATGGCGGCGACGAGACGCTGATCCGTTATACGCGGAAGTTTGATAAGGTGAAGTTGTCACCGAAAGAGCTGCGCGTCAGCGAAAGCGAGATCAACGGGGCTTATCAAAATATCAGCCCCGATTTCGTGTCATCGCTAAAGGTCGCCGTCGAGAACGTGAGCCGTTATTATAAAAAGCAGGTCAGGCGTTCCTGGAAGACTACGACCGAGGAAGGCGTGGTCTTAGGTGAAAAGATCAGGCCGCTCGAATCGGTGGGGATTTATGTGCCGTCGGGCACCGTGCCGTTGCCTTCAACCGTTTATATGACGGTGCTTCCGGCGAAGCTCGCGGGCGTGGAAAAGGTCTATTTGATCACGCCGCCTAATAAATTTAAGAGCGTGGACCCGCATATTTTAGTCGTGGCGAATCTTTTAAAAGTGGATGGCGTATTTAAAGCGGGCGGCGCGCAGGCGATCGCGGCGTTCGCGTTCGGGACAAAAACGATCCCGCGCGTTGATAAGATCATTGGTCCGGGCAATGCCTACGTTGCGGAGGCGAAGCGCCAGGTGTTTGGCTATTGCGATATCGATATGATCGCGGGACCGACGGAGGTTGTGATCGTCGCCAACGATTATTCGGACCCCGATTTTGTCACGGCGGATCTTTTAGCGCAGAGTGAGCACCACATGGGAACCTCTATTTTGGTGACGACGTCCAAACGTTTGGCCAACGTGATCAAAAGAGTGCCCGCGCGCGGCTATATCGTCGTCGTCAAAAACCTTAAACAGGCGGTGGATGTGGTCAACCAGATTGCGCCCGAGCACTTGCAGATCATGGTGAAAAATCCTCAGAGGATCTTGAAGGATGTGAAGCACGCCGGAGCGATTTTTGTAGGCTCATACACTCCGACGGCGGTGGGTGATTATATCGCGGGGCCAAGCCACGTGCTGCCCACCAACGGCACGGCACGTTTTTTTTCAGGAATATCGATCATGGATTTTCTTAAAAGTTCGCATGTTATTTCGTTTAACCGTAAAGCATTGGAAAAAGTCAAAGCACCGATCGAACATCTCGCGGCGCTCGAAGGTTTGCCCCGGCACATGGAGTCCGTCCGGATACGTTTTGAGAAGAAAAAAGATACATCGCCTTAAAAGGAGTGTCATGAAAAAACGTAAAGCAGTTGTGAAGAGAAAAACCAAAGAAACATCCATCGTTGTCAGCGTCAATATCGATGGATCGGGCAAATCGAAGGTGCGGACAGGCTTGCGGTTCCTAGACCATATGATCGAGAGTCTTGCCAAACACGGATTTTTTGATATTGAACTCAAAGCTGCTGGGGATCTTGATATCGATACGCATCACACAAACGAGGATGTCGGGATTGCGCTGGGGGAAGCCTTTAAAAAAGCGCTGGGTGAAAAAAAAGGGATCCGCCGTTTTGCGGATTTTAGGGCGCCGCTCGACGAAGCGCTTTCAGAAACGCGGGTTACGATCGATCTAAGCGGCCGGGGATCGTGCCACACACATACGAACGCAAAAACCAAATGGCTGGAACACCCTGCTTTGCGCGCGAAACAAAACAGCATGAATTACACCGTTGCGGATGCGAAACATTTCTTAGAATCATTCGCAAACCACATGGGGATCACGCTGCATGTTGATTTTATTTCAGGGGAGCAGCCGCATCATGTGATCGAGGCCACATTTAAATCGCTGGCGAAAGCGCTTGATTGGGCTACGCAGATCGATGTCCGCTCGAAGTCCATTCCCTCCACCAAGGGAAAATTATGACCCCACCACTTGTTTGGCCGCGTAGGCGGCCGATCGTTTCACGATCGCCACAAATAAGTGGTGGGGTGATCGTGATCGTGGACTACGGCATGGGTAATCTGCGGAGCGTCGAGAAGGCGTTTGAAGCCAGTGGAGCGCGCCCCAAAGTCAGCTCTCAGATAAAAGATGTTGAGAGGGCGGAGAAGCTGGTTGTCCCTGGCGTCGGCGCGTTCACGCACGCGATGAAGGAGCTGCGAAGCCGGCGGCTTATTGAGCCGATCAAAGAGAAAATTAAAAGCGGCGCGCCGTATCTTGGCCTGTGCCTCGGGCTTCAGCTTTTATTTTCGCGCAGCGAGGAAGGGGACCGCGTCAAAGGGCTTGGGCTTGTTCCGGGGAATGTGGTCCGTTTAAGAGGAAAACTAAAAGTCCCACACATGGGTTGGAATACGCTGGAAGTAAAAAAAAGCGGCTGCCCGATCCTAAAACGTGTAAAAAGCGGAGATTATTTTTATTTCGTCCATTCTTATTACGGGGTTCCGGAAGATAAATCGTGGGTGTTGACACAGACTTCTTATGGGAAACATTTTTGTTCCGCGATATGGAAAGACAATATTTTTGCGACACAATTTCATCCGGAAAAAAGTCAGGCCGCGGGACTTAGGATCATCAAGAACTTCATTGAGCTGACATGACTCGCCGGGTTTTTCGATGATCCCCATTCCTGCGATCGATTTAAAAAATGGAAAAGTTGTTCGTCTTTTGCAGGGCAATTTTAACGAAGAAAAGGTATACCCTGAGACTCCGGCTGTGATCGCAAAGCGTTTTGAGGAGGCTGGCGCGGCTCGCATTCACGTCGTAGATCTGGACGGAGCGCTGGGAGGCCAACCTAAAAATTTAAACTTGGTGGAAGCGATCGTCCGGAGCGTCAAGACGCCGGTGCAGGTAGGCGGCGGTGTGCGAAGCTTGAAAACGGCCGAAATGTATTTTCAACTGGGCGTCTCCTGGGTTATTTTTGGAACTCAAGCGTGTCTTGACCCGGGATTTTTGAAAGAGGTGATCGCTGAATTCAAAGACCGAGCGATCGTGGGTATCGACGCACTCAGCGGTTTTGTGGCCACCGATGGTTGGACAAAGGTCACTAGGGTCAAAGCCGTGGATTTGGCGAAAAACGTTGAATCACTCGGAGCTAAAACCGCGATTTATACCGATATCTCAAAAGACGGGGCTCTGGGAGGGCTCAATCTGAAGGAAATAGACGCGTTAAGCCGTTCCGTCTCAATGAATGTGATCGCATCGGGGGGCGTCTCGTCCCTTGACGATATTCAGGCGCTTATGGGTCTGAGGCAGAAAAATATCGCCGGCGTGATTATCGGTAAGGCGCTCTATGAAAATAAGATCCAGTTAAAGGACGCGGTCAAGCTATGCTCGCAAAACGAATCATTCCCTGTTTAGATGTTCGGGAAGGCCGTGTGGTCAAAGGGACGAGATTCCTGGGTTTGCGTGACGCGGGCGATCCGGTCGAATGCGCTATTTTTTACGATAAGGCCGGTGCGGATGAATTGGTATTTTTAGACATCACGGCGTCTCACGAAAAGCGGGGAATATTGCTCAACGTCGTGCGCCGCACGGCTGAAAAAGTTTTCATGCCGCTCACGGTTGGCGGAGGGATCAATCGCGTAGATGATATCCGCACCCTGTTGAGTGCCGGCGCGGACAAGGTTTCGATCAACACCGCGGCGGTGAAACGCCCCCGATTGATCAAAGAGGCGGCTGAAAGATTTGGGGCTCAGTGCATTGTTGTAGCGATCGACGCTAAACGTTCTTTATTTAAAAAAAACCGTTGGGATGTTTACACGCACGGCGGACGGGAAAAAACGTCCCTTGACGCGGTCTCGTGGGCTAAAAAAGTGGAAAAGCTCGGTGCCGGCGAGATACTTCTCACGAGCATGGATCGGGACGGAACCAAGGCGGGATATGATATTAAACTTTTGCGCGCCATTTGCGGGGCAGTCCGAATCCCAGTGATCGCTTCGGGCGGCGCGGGTTCTTTGGAGCATTTGGCCCAAGGGTTCATCCGCGGAAAAGCGGACGCGGTTTTGGCGGCCAGCATTTTTCATTTTAAAGAATTATCAATTCTAGAGGCCAAACGTTATTTAAAAAAGAAAGGGGTCCCGGTCCGCTTATGACACAGGAAACATTTGAGAAAATTAAATCACAGCTGAAGTTTGACGCCCAGGGGCTGATCCCAGCGATCATCCAGGACCAGAAGACCCAAAAAGTCCTGACACTTTGCTACATGAATGATATTGCGCTCAAGGCGACGCTCGAGAAGGGGTTTATTTATCTTTTCAGGCGCTCGCAAAATAAACTGATGATGAAAGGCGAGACATCAGGACACACGCAGGCGGTGAAGGAATTCCGCGTCGACTGCGAGGGCAAGTCGCTTTTATTTGTGATCGATCAGAAAGTGGCCGGATGCCACAAAGGGTATTTTAGCTGTTATTTCGAAAAAATGAATCCCGACGGGTCCTGCGCTGTCACAGATCCGCTGGTATTTGATCCGGAGAAAGTGTATTAGTGGAGCATTATTCCCCGAATAAAAAAGCATTTCTAAAACTTGCCAGAAAAGGAAATCTGATCCCGGTTTATCGGGAGATCCTGGCCGATCTTGAAACGCCGGTCTCGTGTTTCATCAAAATCGGCGACAAACCGTATTCGTATTTGCTCGAATCGGTGGAAGGTGGCGAGAAGATCGCCAGGTATTCGTTTATTGGCGGCGCGCCGTCGCTGGTGTTTAAAAGCAAAGGCCGGCAAATAGTTATTTCAGAGCCGGGCAAGCGGGAACATCGTTTTGAAACAAGCCAGAACCCGCTTCACGAACTTGAAAAGATCCTCAAGCGTTATAAACAAGCCCCCGTGAAAGACCTGCCGCTTTTTTCCGGTGGTGCCGTCGGATATTTGGGGTATGACACCGTGCGCTTTATCGAAAAAATTCCCGATAAGAATAAAGATATTTTAAAGATTCCGGATTCGCTTTTTATTTTTACGGACACGCTGTTGATCTTTGATCATCTGCGGAAGAAAATTAAGGTCGTTTCAAATGTTTGCATCGATAATTTTGAAAGCGCAGAGATCGCCTATGACCATGCGATACAGAAAATTGATTGCGAGGTCCAAAGGCTCCGGTCTGTGGATCATGGTCATCATGCCCCAAGCATGACCGCCGCTCGCGCAGGCAAAACAGATTCCAATTTCAAGAAAGCGGATTTTGAGAAAGCGATTTTAAAGGCGAAGCGGTATATCAAAAAAGGGGATATTATTCAGGTTGTCCTCTCGCAGGTTTTCAGGACACCCGCCCCGCCGAACCCATTGGACGTCTACCGGGCATTAAGGTCGATAAACCCTTCGCCCTACATGTTTTACTTGAATTGTGATGGATTTCAGCTTGTAGGCTCATCGCCTGAAGTCCACGTGCGCTGTGATAATCACCAGGCGATGTTAAGGCCCATTGCCGGCACGCGCCGCCGCGGTCGTAATCCCCAAGAGGACGCAAAGCTCGAGGAGGAGTTGTTGAGCGACCCCAAAGAACGCGCGGAACATTTAATGCTCGTCGATCTTGGACGGAATGATCTTGGCCGGGTCTGCGACTATCGATCCGTGAAAGTTTCAGAATTCATGGCGATTGAGCGTTATTCGCACGTGATGCATATCGTCAGCAACGTGGAGGGCCGGCTCCGAAAAGATAAAACAATTTTTGATCTGTTGCGCGCGACATTTCCCGCCGGGACGATCTCGGGCGCCCCGAAAGTCCGCGCGATGGAAATTATTGATGAGCTTGAAAACCAAAGAAGAGGGTTTTACTCAGGCATCGTGGGTTATTTCAGTTATTCGAGGAATCTGGATTCTTGTATAGCGATCCGAACCATTTTAATAAAAGACGGTACGGCATATGTTCAGGCCGGCGCGGGGATTGTGGCTGATTCTGATCCAAAAAGAGAGTATCAAGAAACGGTGAACAAGGCCAAAGCGCTTTTGAAAGCGATCGAGCTGTCGGCCACAGGAGAGTTCCAATGATCCTAATGATCGATAACTACGACTCATTCACCTATAACCTTGTCCAGTATTTGGGCGAGATGGGTCAGGAGCTCAAAGTTTACCGGAATGACGCGATTACGATCGAGGGAATAAAAAAATTAAAACCTGCTCGGATTGTCATATCGCCCGGCCCCGGTAGTCCCAAAGATGCCGGGATATCTAAGGAGGTGATCAAAGTTCTGGGTTCGCGGATCCCGGTGCTTGGGGTATGCCTTGGCCATCAATGCATCGGCGAAGTGTTCGGAGGAAAAGTCGTCGGCGCCAAACGCCTGATGCATGGCAAGACCTCGCAGATTTTTCATTCCGGAAAAGGGCTTTTTAAAAATATAGACAACCCGTTCATCGCAACACGTTATCACTCGCTTCTTGTTGAAAGAAAAGGATTGCCCAAGGACCTTGAGATCACCGCGGAGACAAAAGAAAAAGAGATCATGGGACTTCGGCATAAAAAATTTCCGATCGTGGGGGTCCAATTTCATCCCGAATCTATCCTGACCCAATCCGGCAAGGAAATTTTAAGAAATTTTCTCAATCTGACCCGATGACATCAAGCCTAGACAGCGCTCTTTTAAAATTAGCGAATCAGACATCCCTGAGTCCGGAGGAAATGACCGGTGCGATGGAGTTCATTGTTTCCGGTCACGCCACCGATGCCGATATCGAGCGCTTCTTAATTTTATTTAGGGAAAAAGGTGAAACGGCCGTTGAAATTACGGCAGGCGCGAGAGTGATGCGGAGCCACGCGCTGAAGCTCTCCAAAAATTACGTCGGTCTTTTGGACACCTGTGGCACCGGAGGGGATGGGAGCCACACGCTGAACGTTTCGACGTTATCCGCATTCGTGGCCTGTGCCGCCGGAGTAAAAGTGGCGAAGCACGGCAACCGTTCGGTATCAAGCGTTTCAGGTAGCGCAGACCTTTGTGAATTACTGGGTGTTCCGATCGATCTGCCGGTCCATGCGATCGAAAATGCGATAGAAAATGTTGGCTTCGCCTTTCTTTTTGCGCCTACGTTTCATCCTGCAATGCGCTTCGCGATGGCCGCCAGAAAAAAAATCCAAGGCAAGACGATCTTTAATATTCTAGGGCCTCTTTCGAATCCTGCTCAAGTTGATTATCAAGTGGTCGGCGTCTATGACGGCAAGCTGGTTGATATTGTCGCTCAAGCGCTTCTTGAACTTGGGGTGAAGGCGGCCCTGGTGGTTCATGGGGCGGATGGATTGGATGAGATCAGTATCTCCGATAAAACATCGGTCGTTGAGCTGAAGGACGGCCGGTTAAAAAAATATGAGATCTCGCCTAGGGACTACGGAATTCAAAAAGCTTCTTCTAACACGTTAAAATGCAAATCGAAAGAGGAATACAAACAAATGGCGCTTGAGGTATTAAAAGGCGGCAAGGGGCCTGCCCATGACATGGTATCTTTAAATGCGGCAGCGGCGCTTTATATCGCTGGTAAGACAAACTCCATCGCGGAAGGATTCAAAACCACAAAAAAGTTATTGAAGCAAGACGTGGTTCGCAAGAAACTTGATGAGATTATCTCTTTTTCCAAAAGGATGGCGACCTAATGGGGATTCTCGATCAAATTGTAAAAAATAAAAGAAAGGAACTCTTAGGCTTGAAGGAAAAAAAGTCTTTTGACCGTTTGCGTAAAGAGGTCGAGCGTCTTCCAAAAAAAAAGCATGTTTTTTTTAGGGCACTCAAGAACGCAAAAGACATCGCGGTGATCGCTGAGATCAAAAAGCGTTCTCCGTCCAAAGGGTCCTTATGCGGGGATTTTAAGCCGGTGGCGTTCGCGAAAGCCTATGAGCGCGCCGGGGCAAGCGCGTTGTCTGTTTTGACGGATAAAAATTTTTTTGGGGGCTCTATTGAGATCTTTAAAAAAATACGCGCTAAAACAAAACTGCCTTTATTGCGGAAAGATTTTACACTGGATGCTTATCATGTTTTTGAGGCGCGCTTGATCGGCGCCGACGCGGTGCTGTTGATCGCCGCGATTTTATCCAGAAAGGAACTTAAAATATTGAGCCGGACAGCTTTCAGCCTCGGCCTGGACGTGCTTTTTGAGGTGCATACACCGAGGGACATCGAAAAAGTTCTGCCGCTTAAGCCGTCAATGATCGGGATCAATAATCGGGATCTTCGGTCATTTCGAGTGGATCTCGACGTCACAAGTCGCCTGATCAAGCGCCTGCCGCGGCAGGCGCTTGTCATTTCCGAAAGCGGCATTCAAAGCGCAGAAGATTTGTTATACTTAAAGCGTTTAGGTGTTCGGGCGGCGCTGGTGGGTGAAAGCCTGATCAAGAAAAAAGATCCTGGCGCGGCATTAAGGAATTTAAGGGCCGGGCTGTGACGCGTGTAAAGATTTGCGGGATCACCAATCGGCGTGACGCGGAGGATGCGCTATGTTTCGGCGCCGATGCGATTGGGTTTGTTTTTGCTAGCAGCCCTAGGCAGATTTCTGTGAACGATGCCAAAAAGATCTCCCGAGCCGTGGGACCGTGGATAACCACGGTTGGCGTGTTCGTGAATGAAAGCGCGCAAAATATTCTGCGTGTGGTTTCGGAATGCCGGTTAGGCGCGATACAACTCCATGGCGATGAGCCGGCTTCTATGGTTCGTCGGTTGAAAGGTCATCGGATCATTAAAGCGTTTCGTATTTTTAGAAAATCGGACCTTAAAAAGGTTGCGGATTATGACGCCGACGCGTATTTATTTGACACCAAGGTCAGCGGTGTCTATGGTGGCAGCGGCAAGAGTTTCAAGTGGTACCTTTTAAAATCAACAAAGATTTCTAAACCATATATTATTTCTGGCGGCTTAAATCCAGGAAATGTAAGCGCCGTGGTTCGAATGCTGTCGCCCTACGGAGTGGATGTTTCTTCAGGGGTAGAGAAAAAACCGGGTAAAAAAGACCCGAGATTATTGAAGAGGTTCATTCAAAATGCAAAAGAAAAATAAATACCCATTAACAGGAACGCCGGATAAAAAAGGCCATTTTGGGCCCTATGGCGGCAAGTACGTGCCTGAAACGTTGATGGCGGCGCTTGATGAATTGGAAATAAATTATCGGGCCGCGAAGAAAGATCATAAATTCAGGAAAGATTTGGATAATTATTTGACAAATTACGCGGGGCGTCCGACAAAACTAACCGAAGCCAAACGCCTCGCCGCTGCGTTAGGCGTGCGGCGTTTATATCTGAAGCGCGAGGACCTTTTGCATACCGGAGCGCATAAGATCAACAACACGATCGGGCAGGCGCTTTTGACGCTTCGAATGAAAAAAAAGCGCGTGATCGCGGAGACCGGCGCGGGCCAACACGGCGTGGCAACCGCGACGGTGTGCGCGCTTTTTGGGATTTCCTGTGATGTGTATATGGGGCAGGAGGATATAGAAAGACAGGCGCTCAACGTATTTCGCATGAAGCTCTTGGGGGCCCGCGTGATCCCGGTGAAAACGGGTTCGCAGACACTGAAAGATGCGGTGAATGAAGCGATCCGTGACTGGGTGACAAATGTCAGAGACACGCATTATATCATTGGCTCGGTGATAGGTCCCCACCCTTACCCAATGATGGTCCGCAATTTTCAGTCGGTGATCGGCCGTGAGGTAAAGTCTCAATTAATAAAGGGCCATTTATCACTGCCAGACTATCTGGTTGCCTGCGTCGGAGGAGGGTCCAATAGTATTGGCTTGTTCCATCCGTTTTTGTCGACAAATTCTAAAATGATAGGCGTCGAGGCCGCCGGACTTGGAATTCATTCCTCAAAACACGCGGCGACGCTGTCTTTAGGCAAACTGGGCGTTCTGCATGGCTCAAAAAGCGAGGTTTTGCAGGACCGCGACGGACAAATTAACCTGGCGCATTCGATATCCGCTGGCCTTGATTATCCCGGCGTAGGGCCTGAGCACGCGTATTTGAAACTCGCTGGCCGCGTGAATTATGTTTCCGCGACGGACAAGGAAGCACTGCTGGGCGTGAAGGCGCTCAGCGAGATGGAAGGGATCATTCCGGCGCTTGAACCCGCGCATGCTATTGGTTATTTGTTGAAGCATAGATCCAAATTTAAAAAAACCGACACGCTGGTTGTTTGTCTTTCGGGACGTGGAGACAAGGACGTTGTTCAGATCTCCAAGGCCATAGGCGCCCATGAATAGGATAGATGAAAAATTTAATGATCTGAAAAAAAGCAATAAAAAGGCGTTGATCATTTACATGACGGCAGGTGACCCGAGCCTCCAAAAAAACGAGTCGCTGATCTATTCGTTTGAAAAAGAGGGGGCGGACCTGATCGAACTCGGGGTCCCTTTTTCAGATCCTTTGGCCGACGGCCCGGTGATCCAGCAGGCTTCGCAGCGCGCCTTGAAAAGAAAGACAAATCTCGTAAAAATCCTGAAGCTTGTCCAACGTGTCCGTAAGAAATCAGAGATCCCTGTTCTATTGATGAGTTATTTGAATCCGATCTTAAGCTATGGCTGTGAATCATTCGCGCTCGCGGCCAAAAGATCCGGGGTGGACGGCGTGATCATCCCCGATCTTCCGCCTGACGAGGGAAACGAGATCTCTTTGGTGTTACGCCGTCGTGGAATAGAACTCGTTTATTTAGCCGCCCCGACAAGCACAAAACAAAGGATCCGTCTTATTGCCAGCGCTTCGAAAGGTTTTATTTATTACGTATCCATTACCGGCATTACGGGCATCCGACACGCGTTACCGTTCAAACTGAGCCAAAATATCAAGGAGATTAAAAAGGAAGGCCGCTTGCCGGTGTGCGTGGGTTTCGGTATTTCAACCCCTCAGCAAGCCAGAAAAGCCGCTCAATACTCCGATGGGGTCATAATAGGAAGCGCTGTGGTCAAGGCATTAGCGGCTCACCCGTCAGTCAGCGCTGCGCGATTTTCTAGGCAATTTGTCCGACCCTTTGCCAGGGCATTGGGAAAGAAAATTTAAAATGGCAAAAGCGATTATCATGGCGGGCGGTCACGGGGAACGGTTTTGGCCTGTGACGCATGCAAAATTCCCAAAATACAGGATTAAGCTAGACGGAAAGGCCTCGCTGTTGCAAACAACGTATAGGCGTCTGCTTAAAATTTACAAAAAGAATGCGATCTATGTCGTGACGACAAGGCCTCATCTTAAGTTCATTCGTGAGGAACTCCCAACGATCGATAGCCGTAATATCTTGATCGAGCCGTTTCGTAAAAATACCGCTGCTGCGATCTTTCTTTCCTGCGAGATACTCCGCAAAAAATTCAGCGAAAAAGAGGTGGTCTCGTTTTTTCCGGCGGACCATCTGATCCAGAACGAGGCGGCATTCAGAAAAACGATGCGGGCTGCGATCCATTTGGCCGAAAAAAAAGAGCTCTTGGTGACCGTCGGGATCAAACCCAGCTTTCCCGCGACAGGGTATGGCTACATCGAGAGTGGTCGATCCATTCCGGGGTTTTCTCAAGCCCGCAGCGTCAAACGTATCATAGAAAAACCGGACAGAAAGAGAGCGGCGGCCTTCTATCAAAGAAAAAATTTTTTCTGGAATGCAGGAATTTTTACCTGGCGCACGGGCGTGTTCATGAAGGCCATCAAAAAATTTTCACCGGCTTTCTCTAAAAATTTTGAATTACAAAGGCTTTCGACAAGCTATAAAAAGTTACCTTCGCTCTCCATTGATCATGCGTTGATGGAAAAAGCCAGCGGCGTCGCGGTTTATCCAACACGGATGGACTGGTGCGATATGGGGAACTGGGACATGTTTTCAGAAAAGCTGCCTCGGCAGGGAACGAATAAGAATTTTGTAACCGGCTTGGCGTATCCAGTTGAATCGTTAAACATGCTGCTTCTCAATTACACCGAAGCGCCTGTGATCGCTTTGGGAGTCAAAGACCTGATCGTGGTAAAAACCGCTTTGGGAACTCTGATCTGCAAAAAAGGCCGAGCGGAGGAAGCGGCGCTTTCATTCAAGATAATCAGCGCATGAGAATCCTCGCGATTGATTACGGACAAAAGAGGATCGGGCTGGCGGTCTCAGATCCGCTGGGATTTACCGCCCAAGGGATCGAAACGATCCCGAATCTTAATAAAAAACAGGTCATGACAGCGCTTTTAATAATTTGCAAAGATCAACAGGTCGCGGAAGTGGTGATCGGCCTGCCGGTCAATATGAATGGGAGCCTCGGGGTCAAAGCCGCTGAGATCATGAGTTTAATTCCGCTGATGGAAAAAGAGCTGAATCTTCCTATAAGGACTTGGGATGAGCGTCTTACAAGCCGTGCGGCCAGCCGCTTGATGATCGAACAAGGTTTATCCCGCAAGCGTCAGAAAGAAGGCAGCGATCGTTTGGCCGCGACGTTGATCTTGCAGATGTTTCTCGAATCGCGCCGTAAAGACAGTTCACCTACTGGATAAGGAATCGTCATGAAAATTGAAATCTTTAAACTTTCTAACGGAATCCGCGTGATTTCAGTACCAATGAAAGAAAGAAAATCTGTTTCGGTTGGGATCTGGGTCCATGTGGGTGGCCGTGATGAGGAACCGCGGCTTAACGGCGCGTCTCATTTTTTAGAACATCTTGTGTTTAAGGGTACTGCCAGACGCACCGCGAACGAGATCAAGGAGTCTGTTGAAGGAGTGGGCGGCAGCCTCAATGCGTTCACGTCGGAGGAATACACCTGTTTCCTGGCGAAGGCCGCAAGCAGACACTTAGACCAGGTATTCGACGTCTTGTCTGACATGGTCCTGATGGCCTCGCTGAAAGATGACGATATCAAGAAAGAGCGGACAGTGATCATGGAAGAGATCAAGATGACACAAGATCAACCGTCTCAGCTGGTGGATGAGATTTTAACGGAGCTGATGTGGCCTGCGCACGCACTGGGGCGCCCTATTACTGGGTCGCTTGAGTCCGTCGGAGGCTTGTCCACAAAAGATATCACAGGCTACCGAGACAGATATTACGAGCCTTCGCTGATCACGATCGTCGCCGCCGGGGATATCCATCAAAAAAAGCTTGTGAAACTTGCCAACGCACATTATCAGTCAATAAAATCAAGAAATAATAAAAAAATTAATTTGTTCAAACAAACGCAAGATAAACCCCGCGTTAAGTTCATCTCCAAAGGCACCGAGCAGACGCATCTTGCCCTCGGGGTGCATGCTTTTTCAAAACAGAACCCCGAGGAGTATGCGCTTGAGATTTTAAGTGTGATCCTTGGCGGCAACATGTCCTCGAGGCTTTTTAATAAGGTGAGGGAAGAACGCGGGCTTGCGTATGAAATCGGCACTTATACCCGAAAATTCCATGAGACCGGTGCTTTCGGTGTAGCCGCGGGAGTGGACAATAAAAAAGCTAAAGAGGCGCTGGAGGTGATCATCGGCGAGCTTCACGCGATGACTACGGATCGGGTAAGTCCCGGTGAACTGAAACGCGCGAAAGAATTTTACCTCGGGCAAATGGCCTTGGGACTTGAGAGCACGATGAGCAATATGCTTTGGGCCGGCGAATATATGGTGTGTCTTGGGCGGTGCAGAACGCCTGAGGAAGTCACCTGTAAGATCGAGAAGATCACCTCGGATGATTTACGCCGCGTGGCCAAAAAAATATTCGAGAACCGCAAGTTTAGTTTGGCTGTTGTCGGGCCTGATGCTGCGCGTTTGGAAAAAGACTGCCAAAAAATTTTTTCTTCGTTATCCCGCTAACTTTTCTAATGAATCTGAGCCGTTCGTTCCGTTTGTTCCGTGTCGCGGATATTGATATACGGATTCACCCCAGCTTTATTCTGCTGCCGGCATTTTTAGGTTTTTTTTACGCATGGCAGGGCGGCTGGGAAATGGGCCTGCGCGGATTCACGCTGGTCCTGATAGTATTTTTGTGCGTTCTAGCTCATGAATTTTGCCATAGTTTAAAAGCCAGATCTTTCGGGATCCAAGTGCCTGAGATCACGCTTTATCTGATGGGCGGCGTCGCCGGAATGCAGCGAATTCCGCGCGAGCCTAAAAAAGAATTTTGGATCGCGATCGTGGGACCCTTGTTTAATTTTGGATTGGCGCTTATCCTGTTTTTTCCACTCTACGGGATCCTTGGAAAAGATCTGTTATTTACGCCCGGTCTCGAATCCTGGCCACAGATGATCGCGAACGTGTTTTGGATCAATCCGGTACTCGGAGCCTTCAACCTGATCCCCGCATTCCCGATGGACGGAGGAAGGATCCTAAGGTCTGCTCTGGCCGCGCGCATGAATTATCTCAAAGCGACCAGAATTTCCGTTTCCATAGGCAGGATTTTTGCTATACTGTTTGTCTTTTCGGGAATTTATTATAGGATCTGGATGCTTGTTGTGATCGCAGGGTTTATTTATGTGGCGGCCTCACGGGAAGAAAAACAGGTTATCCGCGAGGATTTTCTTAGGTCGCGCCCAAAAGATGCGGGATTGAGCCATGAACCGAAAGATTAAGATAGCGCCGTCACTTTTAGCGGCGGATTTTTCAAATCTCGCCTCTGAGATCGCAAAAGTCGAGAAAGCGGGTTGCGACATGCTGCATATCGATGTGATGGACGGACATTTTGTGCCCAATATCACCGTCGGGCCGTTTATCGTCAAGGCGATCCGTAAGGTGACCAAACTGCCACTCGATGTCCATTTAATGATCGAGCGGCCTGAAAAATATGTTGTCGATTTTGTGGAGGCGGGCGCGGATCACATCACATTTCATGCGGAGGCCTGCCATGGAAATCTCCATGAAGTGATTGAGCAGGTTCATTCTCACGCAATTACCTGTGGTGTTTCGTTAAGACCCGAGACACCGTTATCGCGCATCAAGGAAAGCCTGGTGAACGTCGACTTGGTGCTGCTGATGACCGTGAACCCCGGTTTTGGTGGCCAGGCGTTCATGCCGGAGGTGCTGAAAAAGGTGAGCGAGTTACGCAGTTCTTTCGAGCGTGATATTCAAGTGGATGGCGGGATTAACCAAGATACCGCCAAGAAAGCTGTGCAGGCCGGGGCCAATATACTTGTGGCAGGCACCGCCATATTCGGAAAATCGGATGTTCGGCAGGCGATCGAAGCTTTAAGATGTCACAAATAAAATTCGGCACCGATGGTTGGCGCGCCATCATGGGAAAAGAATTTACTTTTGAGAACGTGGCGCTGGTCGCACAGGCCTTTTGTGATTATTTAAAAAATGATTTCATGAACAAAACCGTTCAAAGACCTCCAAAGATCGCGATCGGATTTGACTACCGCAAAGACTCTGAAAATTTTGCCAGAACCATCGCAGAAATTTTAGTAGCGAACAATAGTCAAGTTTATTTATCAAAGGTTGCCTGCCCTACGCCGGCGGTCAGTTTCACGATCGTCAATCAAAAATTAGACGGCGGTATTGTAGTAACTGCTAGTCATAATCCCGCCGGTTACAACGGCATCAAGATAAAAACGGATTTTGGGGGCTCCGCTGATAAGAGCCTGACGAACGGGGTGGAGCGTCTTATCGGAAAAAATCCTGTTTTGAGAAAACCTTTTGGTTCCGCGAACCCTGTGATCACGGATTATAATGAGAAGTATCTTGAGTTTTTAAAAAAATATGTGCGTCTGGACTTGATCCGTAAGGCGCCTTACCGTGTTTTGGTGGACTCGATGCATGGCGTGGGAGCGAAGCTTATTGAGGGGATGCTTGCGGGCGGTGAGATCAAGGTCACCACGATACGGAGCGAGCGCGATGTCACGTTTGGCGGCGTCAGTCCGGAACCTATCCCTCAACATTTGCGTCAAACCATTGACCGGATGAAAAAAAACGAGTTTGACTTGGCCGTCGTGACGGACGGTGACGCGGACCGTGTGGGAGCCATCCGCCCCGGCGGTGAATTCATTTCGCCCGGCATTATCCTTTCACTTATTCTGATCCACTTCGTGGAAGATCTAAAAAAAACGGGCAGCGTGGTGACGACGATCTCCAATACGGCGCTGATCTACAAGGTGGCTAGGAAGTTCGGGCTGAAAGTCCATGAGACACCGGTGGGTTTCAAGTATATCTGCGAGATCATGCGCCGCGAGAATGTGTTGATCGGAGGCGAGGAGTCGGGGGGCATTGGCTTTCAGAATTATCTCTACGAAAGAGACGGTATCTTGTCGTCGCTACTTTTGATGGAGATGATGGCGGCACGCCAACAGACTTTCGAGGAGATCCTGTGTCATGTTGAAAAAGAATTCGGGAAGCTCTATTATGTACGCATTGATTTAACTTATCCTAATGAATCCAAGGCCAAACTATTCGAGTATCTTTCCGGCTATTCTCCTAAAGAGCTAATGGGCCAACCGGTAAAAGAGGTTAAAAAGACCGATGGCATCAAGGTTATCCTCGAGGACGACAGTTGGCTCCTGTTCCGCCTTTCAGGGACTGAGCCTATTCTAAGAATATACTCCGAAGCAACCTCCCAGCACTTGGCCGAAGATTTGGTGAGTCACGGCAAGGATCTCGCCTTTCAATTGACATGAAACAACCGCATATCCGCAACTTCTCCATCATTGCGCACATTGATCATGGAAAATCAACGCTTGCGGACCGCATCTTGGAGTATACCGGCGCGACCGACAGCCGCACGTTTCATAACCAGCTTTTGGACGACATGGACCTCGAACAGGAACGCGGTATCACGATCAAGGCCAGCGCGGTCCACATCCTTTATAAACCAAAAGGCGGCGGCCAATACACACTCAATCTTATCGACACGCCCGGCCACGTCGATTTCACTTACGAGGTATCTAAAAGCCTGAGAGCCTGCGAAGGCGCGCTGCTTTTAGTTGACGCAGGACAGGGCGTTGAGGCCCAAACCGTCGCCAATCTGTATCTGGCCCTCGAGCATAATCTTGAGATCATCCCGGTGATCAATAAGATCGACTTGAGCACCGCCGAACCCGAAAAAGTGAAAAAAGAAATCCATAAGATCCTCGGCATTAGCGAAAAAGAGATCATTCTTGCCAGCGCAAAATTGGGGATCGGCATTGAGGAAATTTTGGACCGTGTGGTTGAAAAAATCCCGCCGCCGGAAGGGGATCCTGAAAAACCGCTCCAAGCGCTGATCTTTGACTCTAATTTTGATATTTATCAGGGAGTGATCGTTTACGTGCGTGTGTTTAACGGGACGTTACGCAAGGGCATGAAAATTCAAATGATGAGCAGCGGCAAGACATTCGAGATACTCGAAGTGGGGTTTCTTGCGCCAAAGCCCGTGCGATGCGACTCATTGTCAAGCGGCGAAGTCGGGTATATTACTTGCAATATTCGTTCAGCCAAGGAAGTTGAGAATGGGGATACGATCACCGACGCGGGAAATCCCACGGACTCGGCGTTGCCGGGTTATAAAAAGGTAAGGCCTCTCGTGTTTGCCGGCCTCTATCCGGTGAATTCGAAGGATTTTCAAGCGTTGAAAGATGCGATGGAAAAATTACAGCTCAGTGATGCCTCCTTTATTTTTGAGGTGGAAAGTTCAGCGTCCGTCGGTTTTGGCTTTCGCTGCGGTTTCTTGGGCCTGCTTCATATGGAGATCGTGCAGGAAAGGCTTGAGCGCGATTATGACATGAATTTAGTGGTCACGACGCCGAGCGTTGTTTACAAAATCCGTAAAACCGATGGCGAACTCATTGAAATAGAGAACCCCTCCAAGATGCCGAACCCAAGCCATATCGCGGCGATCTTAGAACCGTTTGTCGACGCGTCGATCCTGACTCCGCCGTCAAGTATTGGGGCAATTCTCGATCTTTGTGAGACACGACGCGGCGTCTATAAATCCACTGAATATTTGAGCGACGAAAGGGTGAAGATCATCTATGAGTTTCCGCTATCCGAGATCATCGTCGATTTTTATGACCGCATTAAATCCATGACGAAGGGGTACGGCTCGCTAGACTACGAACTCAAAGGCCACCGTGAAAGTGATCTCGTGAAACTGGATATCCTAATCAATAATGAGATGTGCGATTCATTTAGCTGCATCGTTCATCATGAAAAGGCCCAGCATAAAGGTCACGCGCTTTGCGAGAAATTAAAGGATCTGATCCCGCGGCAAATGTTTGAGGTGGCGATCCAGGCGGCGATCGGCGGAAAAGTGATCGCGCGTGAAACCGTCAAACCGCTCGGAAAGAACGTTACTAGTAAATGCTACGGCGGGGACATCACGCGCAAGCGAAAACTCTGGGAGAAACAGAAAGAAGGGAAAAAACGCATGAAACAGTTCGGCAAGGTTGAGATCCCCCAGGAAGCGTTTTTGGCCGCGCTGAAGATCGAATGACCATGAGACGAGAGGACATCAAAAGGGAAGGTAAGGAATGGGCGCAGTCGATCATAGTCGCGCTGATCCTTACGTTGATCATCCGGACGTTTGTGATCCAGGCATTTAAAATACCTTCCGGATCCATGCGTCCAACGCTGATGGAAGGGGACAAGCTGTTCGTGAATAAGTACATTTACCGTTTTCACCCGCCGCAAAGGGGCGATATCGTTGTATTCAAATACCCGGAGGACCCAAAAAAGGATTTCATTAAAAGGCTAGTAGCGCTGGAAAATGAGGTCATCGAGATCAAAGAAGGAAAGATCTATGTGGATGGAAAGATTTTGGAAGATACGGGCACTTTTAAAAAATTTTATTATTATAATCACGATCCATTCGGCGGACCTGGCGAGAAGATCCGTGTTCCCAAAAATTCTTATTATGTTTTAGGCGACAATAGCGCCAACTCTACGGACAGCCGATTCTGGGGCTTTGTCCCAAAGACTAACTTAGTTGGCAAGGCTGTTTTTCGCTGGTGGCCTCCGAATAAAATAGGAACTTTGAAATGAGCCGAATCAGGCCGTAAACCCTCTGACCTTTTTATGAATATTAGCGTTTCGATAATTCTTTTTTGGGTAACCGCATTTTTGCTCGGGTCAATCCCAACTGCCTATCTGGCGGGACGGATCTTCAAAGGCGTTGATATCCGCTTGCACGGTAGTGGCAACGTCGGCGCAACCAATGCCTTTCGAGTGCTTGGTAAGAAAATAGGCGCTCTTGTTTTTGCGATCGATTTTCTTAAAGGCTTTCTGCCTGCCGCTCTTTTGCCATTGTGTTTGCCCCAGGGCCATCTGGATGTGAGAGAAGTTGGGTTATGGATTGGTACTGGAGCCGTGGCGGGGCATGTGTTTACACCTTTTCTAGATTTTAAGGGTGGTAAGGGAATCGCTACAGGAGGGGGTGTTTTGTGTGGCTCTTTTCCACTCCTTTTTTTAATTACTCTGGTTATCTGGGTGGCTGTTTTTATAATGACCCGCATTGTATCCATTAGCTCATTAATTGCTTCGGCTTCCTTAGTTATTTCAAGCACCCTTTTTGGATTGAAGAAGTCCATTATCTTGACTTTTTTTTTAATAGCGCTATTCATTATATGGACCCACCGATCAAACATTTTTCGCATCATAAATGGAAGTGAAAATAAGCCTAGTTAATAGAAATAATATTTAGTATACTCTTGTACATTGCTTTATATAGTTGTATACTTAAAGCAATAGGAGGTAATTTTTTTAGATTTCTTATTTAAATATTTTATAATGTTATATTGTAACTAAAGGCCAAAAATATGCTGCAAAGACGCATTTCAGACTATAGGAAAATGTATTTAAAAGAGCATCATACGCTCCAGAATTCATATCTAACGGCAATTAACGCATTGGCGTTCGCGATTGAGGCGAGAGACAACTACACAAGGGGACATTCGGAGAGAGTCGCGATGTATGCGGTTTGGCTTGGAGAGCGATTAGGGTTTGGCAGGAAAAGGCTACGATTAATGCAGCACTGTTGCCGTCTTCATGATGTAGGAAAGATCGGAGTCCCGGATAAGATTTTATTGAAACCCGGGCGATTGACGCTGGAAGAGAGAGCGCAAGTGGAGTTCCATCCTGTGTATGGCGCCGAAATACTCGGAGATCTTAAATTTATCAGTAAAGGGCTGCCTCAAATACTGCATCATCATGAACGTTATGACGGCAAAGGATATCCGTACGGTCTCAAGAAGGACCGGATTCCTTTGGATGTCAGGGTCATTAGCGTGGCAGATGCATTTGACGCGATGACTTCGGATAGGCCCTACCGGAAGGCCTTGACAACGGAGGAAGTGATCGCTGAATTTAAACGGAATTCCGGCACACAGTTTGACCCGCGGATCGCAAAACTATTAATCAAATTGATCAATCTTTCAAATCCAAGAATCACCTCGGTTGCAAAGGCGGCGTAAGATGAGAGAAATATCGATACAGACCAAAATCTCCGAAAACCATAAGCGTAAAAATCTTTCGATCGTTGAAGTGATTGATCAGGAAGGTTTTGTGGCACGTGCCGAAAAAAAATATTCCTACTATGTCTCTGAACAAAACCAGGCCCAAGACCCGAATCAATTGAAGGCGTGGGTTGATCAGCAGTCGCAAAGCTATCAAAAAAAGGACCGCCATGTTTCGATCCGGAAAACATTCGACCATAAGACTGGCCTTGGGCAAATGGTCTACCGGGTCATCGGCAGTTTCTATGTGGTGCAAAATCTGCACATTTTCGCTGTAGTTTTTATGCACAGCATCAAATTCGATATGCTCGCCAACCACCTCCCAGGCAAGAAATTCTAATTTCGTAGTTAAAAAATCCTATTCGTTAACCAAAGGCATGCAATTGGCCATAATTTCATTGACCATTCCCAAGGGCTTTGCTATACTCTCTGCCTTAAAATTAAATATTCAATAAATTCTTAACTCTATATGCCACATAAAGATACAAAAATAAGCATTTTAGGAGATGGTGGTTGGGGAACAACGCTTTCACTCCTTTTGGCTGGAAAGGGTTATCAGATAAAACTTTGGGGAGCATTTCCATCGTACGTCAAAGAAGTCCAGCGGATGAGGGAAAATAGAAAATTTCTGCCAGGTTTTAAAATTCCAGAGAATGTGGAATTGGTCAGTGAAATCCACGAAGCCTGCGCCGGATCCGAATGGATCGTACTGGCGATCCCTTCACAGTTCATGCGCAGTGTTTTAAAAGGCGTTCAAAAAGAAAAAGTCCAGCATAAATTTTTTGTAACCGTCGCAAAAGGTATCGAGACCCAAAGCTTAAAAGTGATGTCGCAGGTGATCCATGAGGAATTGGGTCGGGTGAAGCTCGCCGTGATTTCCGGACCTACCATCGCGCGGGATGTGGCGCTTAAAATGCCGGCGGCTGCCTCCGTGGCCTCTCCGAATGCCGCGCTTGCCGCAAAAGCCAGAAAGATGTTTACGACGGAGTATTTTAGTTTGTTTGAGAGCGACGATATGTTAGGCGTGGAGCTTGGCGGGGCGCTCAAAAATGTTATCGCGATCTGCGCCGGGATTGTTGAGGGGATGGGCTATGGTTCCAATACGCGGGCTGTTTTGTTTGCGCGGGGTGTGGCGGAAATGGCGCGCCTCGGCGAGGCGATGGGAGGAAAGCGCCATACGTTTACGGGATTGAGCGGCCTCGGCGATTTGGCGACGACATGCTTGAGCCCTCACAGCCGGAATCGATGGCTTGGAGAAGAGATCGGGAAGGGGAAACCATTGAGTAAGATTTTGAAAGAAACCGAGATGGTCGTGGAAGGCGTTGAGACGGCAAAAGCAGCCTACCAGCTTTCAAAAAAATACAAGGTCCCGATGCCTATCAGCCAGGCGGTTTATCAAATTTTGTTCCACGGCCATGACCCAAAAGAGGCCGTTTTGGCTCTCATGAAGCGGGGCTCGCATCGAGAGTCGGATTGATAAGCATTATTTTGCGTTCTTCATTTTAAGATTTAAAGTTCTACGGGGTGTGGCTCAGCTTGGTCTAGAGCGCTTGCTTGGGGTGCAAGAGATCGGTGGTTCGAATCCACTCACCCCGAAAATATTTTCAGGGAAGTGGGTATGATTAGGATTGCAACGGAGTTTGGCGTCATGAAGAATTTCAAAACAGTTCATATCGGCCTGCTGGGCCTCGGCACTGTGGGAACGGGCGTGGTCAAGCTTCTTCGCTCCGAGGCAAAAGCGATTGAGGCTAAAACCGGGATCCGTTTAGTTTTAAAAAAAGTTTGTGTTCGATCGCGTTCAAAAAAAAGACAGGTCAGTCTCCGACGCGGTTTGTTGACCACTAATCCCAATGATCTAGTCAAGGATCCTGAGATCGATATTTTGGTGGAGCTTATTGGAGGTGTTCATCCCGCTAAGGAGATTATTTTTAAAGCACTCGCCAGCGGAAAGCACGTGGTGACCGCGAACAAAGCGCTTTTGGCTGAACAGGGCGAGGCGTTATTTTCTCAAGCCGCGACCCATTCAAAGAGTCTCAGTTTTGAGGCCAGCGTTTGCGGGGGGATCCCGATCATTCAATCCATCAAAGAGGGGCTAGTCTCAAACAATATTTCCAGCGTTTTGGGCATTGTGAATGGGACGTGCAATTTTATTCTGTCTTCGATGTCCGAAGGTTCTTTGAATTTCATGGAGGCGCTCAAACAGGCGCAGGCCAAGGGATTTGCCGAAAAGAATCCAGCGCTGGATATTGAAGGGGTGGATTCCGCGCATAAATTGGCGATCCTGGCACGGCTCGCTTTCAGGTCCCGTATCCGTTTCCGGTCTATCGCGGTCGAAGGCATTCAAAATATCGCGGAAACGGACATCGCGTATGCCAAAGAGCTCGGTTATGTGGTCAAACTTCTGGCGATTGGCAAAAAACAAAAAGGCGGCCTTGAGCTTCGTGTGCATCCGACGCTTTTGGGTCTGGATCACCCGTTGTCGAATGTGCGCGGCGTTTACAACGCGGTTTTTATCCACGGGGACCAAACCGGAGACCTTCTTTTTTATGGCCGCGGAGCGGGAATGTTGCCGACAGCGTCTGCAGTGATGAGCGACATCGTGGATATTTCAAAGAAAATTTCTTATGGAAGGTCGCTAAAAAACGAAACACAGAAGGTTTTGAAAAACTTAAAAGTTTTTCCTATAGACAACATCGTCTCAAAATATTATTTGAGATTTCAGGTGGCCGATAAACCAGGAGTGTTAGGCCGCATCGCATTGGTGCTGGGAAAAAATAATATCTCCATTTTAAGCGTTCATCAGAAAGAATCCCATGACTCGAGGTCGGTGCCGGTCATTATCCTGACTTACGAGGCGAAAGAATCGGATCTGAGAAATGCGCTCAAGATCATAGATTCCGGCCGTGATGTCAGCGAAAAAACAACCGTGCTCAGAGTAGAAAAATGACCCCACCACCGGATCGTAACGATTGCGAAGCGATCGGCTCGCCTTTGGCGAGCCGATCGGGTGGTGGGGTGATCTGGCGGGGGGTGATCAACCGATATAAAGAATATTTGCCGGTCAACGATTCGATGCCGATCGTGACATTGAACGAAGGAAATACACCACTGATCTATTCCCATGCGCTTTCCGAACTATTATCGTTATCCGTCTATCTTAAGTACGAGGGGATGAACCCTACAGGGTCCTTTAAAGACCGCGGGATGACGATGGCGCTTTCGAAGGCGATGGAGGCAGGTTCCAAAATGGTCATATGCGCTTCAACCGGCAATACGTCGGCATCCGCGGCGGCCTATGCGGCCAGAGCTGGGATTAAAAGCGTCGTGTTGATACCCAAAGGCGGAATCGCGCTTGGCAAACTCAGCCAGGCGCTGATCCATAACGCGCAAGTAATCTCGATTGACGGAAATTTTGACAAAGCGCTTCAGATGGTGAAAGAGATCTCTGAAAAAAAACCGGTGACGCTTGTGAATTCCTTGAACCCCTATCGGCTCGAAGGGCAAAAAACAGGCGCTTTTGAAATTTGTGACCAATTGGACGGTCAAGCGCCGGATTATCATGCGATTCCTGTCGGCAACGCCGGCAATATCACCGCTTATTGGAAAGGCTACAAAGAATATTATGATAAAAAAGTTGTAAATAAAAAACCGGTGATGCTTGGCTTTCAGGCGGAAGGCGCCGCGCCCATCGTGAAAAAAAAGATTATTGTAAATCCTAAGACGGTGGCGACAGCGATCAGGATCGGAAATCCCGCCAGCTGGAAAATGGCCGAGTCGGCCCGGGATGAGTCGGGAGGCCTGATTGAGTGTGTCACCGATAAGGAAATTCTTCAGGCCTACAAATTATTAGCGGTCAGAGAGGGTATTTTTGTCGAACCGGCAAGCGCCGCAAGCGTCGCGGGGATTTTGAAGCTCCAGCAAAAAAAATATTTCCAAAAAAATAAGGGCGGAAGGCAAAAAACAATCGTGTGCGTTTTAACCGGACATGGCTTAAAGGATCCGGATTGCGCGCTACGCGAAATAAAAAAGCCCAAAACAATTCCCGCGCGATTAGATGCGATCCTCGAGGCGATCAAACTATGAAAACAGTCTTGTTGGTTTGCGAAGGAATGGCGGATGAACCGCTCGAGGAATTAGCGGGAAGGACTCCGTTGGAAGTCGCCAAAACCCCTCATTGTGATCTTTTGGCTAAACAGGGAAGCGTTGCGCAAGGTTCGTTTGTTTCCAGCGCTCTTCGGCCCAGCAGTGACGTTGCCGCGATGTCACTCTTGGGTTTTGACCCGCAGGAATTTTATACAGGCATTGCGCCTCTCGAGGCCATCGCGATGGGCATTCAGCAAACGGACAAGTCCATTGCGTTTCGCTGCAATTTGGTTTCGGTGCTTGATGAAAGTCTCGTCGATCCCTATTCCGGAAATATTTCTCCGACGGAATCGAGGATCTTGATCAATGCGTTGAATGAAAAGCTTTCAAATAACCGGATCAGGTTTTACGCGGGAAAGGGATTTAGAAACATTTTGATCATCGATGACGCAGAGTTGTCGGAGAGCCTGGACGATCTTGATTGTGTGCCACCCCAAGCTGTGATCGGACAGAAAATACTGAAGAATTTTCCCAAAGGTGAAGGAGCCTCATCGGTCATTGATCTGATCACCGCGGCCAAAGAAATACTAGAGAACCATGAGATCAATAAAGTTCGCATTGATCTTCAAGAAAACCCGGCCAACCTGATCTGGCCCTGGGGGCAAGGGAAAAAACCCAAAATTCCCGCGTTCAGACAGCGTTATAACGTCGAGGGGTGCGTCGTATCCACGGCGGTTTGTATCCAAGGCCTCAGTCAAGCACTGAGGCTTGAGAAGATCGAAGGCCTCGAGACGGCAATTGAGAAAAAAGATTTCGCGTTTATTTATTATGCCTTGGCAGAAGGAACCAAAATGGATCTCGCGTCAAAGATCAAAGTCATTGAAGAATTTGACGCGTCGGTGGTGGGGCCTGTTATGGAAAAACTAAAAAACTACGAACATCGCCTTTGTGTCACGTCGGATACTCTTTTACCAATCGTTAAACAAAACCCGACCCATGGATATGTCCCGCTTTTATTTGAGGGAAGCGGCATTGAGGCTGATGGGACAACCTTCTTTAATGAAAAAAGCGCCCTTGCAAGTAAACAAGTCTTTAATGAAGGGCATAAAATGATGGAATTTTTTTTAAAGCACTAATTTTATTAGGCGCTCCATGAGTTTGATAGTTCAAAAATACGGCGGTTCAAGCGTTGCAAATCCTGCGCGCATCAAAAAAGTTGCGGAAAGGGTATTTCGTTACAAGAAAAAAGGGCACTCTTTAGTGGTGGTTGTCAGTGCTTTGGGAGACACCACGGATGATCTTCTGGCGCTTTCCGAACAAATCGCGAAGAATCCATCACACCGGGAACTGGACATGTTGGTATCGACGGGCGAGCAAATATCGGTAGCGCTCCTGGCGATGGCATTGCACGAGATAAAGTGCCCAGCGATCTCATTCACCGGAGCTCAAGTGGGGATTAAGACAGACTCTACCTATACGCGCGCGCGAATTTTAGATATCAGCACGCAGAGGATACAAAAAGAACTTCGAGAAAAAAAAGTCGTGATCGTCGCGGGGTTTCAGGGCATCAATCCGCGGCGTGAGATTACGACACTGGGAAGAGGCGGCAGTGATCTGACGGCTGTGGCTTTGGCAAAAGCGCTTTCGGCGGATGCTTGCGAGATTTATACCGATGTGGAGGGGATCTACACGGCGGATCCGCGGGTCGTTAAGAACGCCAAAAAAATAAAGAAGATCAGCTATGAGGAAATGCTCGAGCTTGCTTCTTCAGGCGCTCAGGTCATGCAATCCCGTTCGATCGAAGTCGCGGGCAAATACGATATCCCTATTCACGTCAGAAGCAGTTTTTCAAACCATGAAGGCACTTGGATCGTTAAGGAGGATCGTTCGATGGAAGACGTTTTGATTCGAGGAGTATCATTGAGCAAGAATGAGGCTAAATTGACTTTAAGCGGAGTCCCGAACCATCCGGGCGTAGCCGCCGCGATCTTTAGGACTTTGGCCGACAAGGGAATCAACGTCGATATGATCATTCAGAACATCGGTAAATCCACCGACACCGATATTTCGTTCACGGTACCGAAAAGCGACGCGGATCACGCGGTACGTTCGCTTAGAGTTTTGGCCAAAAAAGTGGGAATCAAAGGAATCTCTCAAGACACCGAAATGGCCAAGGTATCGGTGGTGGGTATCGGGATGAGAAGTCACGCCGGTGTTGCCGCGGCGATGTTCGAGGCCTTAGGAAAAAATAAGATCAATATCGAGATGATCTCCACCAGTGAAATCAAGATATCCTGCGTGATCAAAAAAAAGCATGCAGAAAAAGCAGTCAAGATATTGCACGATCAATTTAAACTCGGAAAAAAATAAATGTCTGTTAAGAAAGTAGAAATATACGACACGACGCTGAGGGACGGTTCGCAAGGCGAGGGGATCTCGTTCTCGGTCCAGGATAAACTGTTGATCGCGAAGAAAATCGATGAACTCGGTTTTCATTACATTGAGGGCGGTTGGCCAGGCGCGAACCCTAAGGATATCGCTTTTTTTGAGGCGATCCGGCAGGTCAAACTGAAAAACTCACAGATCGTCGCGTTCGGCTCTACCCGCAAGGCCCATACACAGGCCTCCGAGGATGAGAATCTGAAAGGACTTCTTGCCGCAGAGACAGAAGTCATCACGATCTTCGGCAAAAGCTGGGATATGCACGTGACAGAAGTATTTAAAACGGAGCTTGAGGAAAATATCTGCATGATCCATGACTCCATTAAATACCTTAAATCAAAAAATAAAAAAGTGATTTACGATGCGGAACATTTTTTTGACGGCTATGCCAAGAACCCATCCTATGCGTTAAAAACGCTTCAAACGGCGCTCGAGGCCGGAGCGTCGGTATTGGTGCTCTGCGATACCAATGGCGGAAGCTTGCCCTCTAAGATTCACAAGATCGTATCAGAGATCAAGACGGCGCTCGCATTTCCATTGGGGATCCATACGCACAATGACGCCGGCGTCGCTGTCGCCAATGCGGTCAGCGCGGTTGAGGCTGGCGCCCAGCATGTGCAGGGAACGATCAACGGCTATGGGGAGCGCTGTGGAAATCCAGATTTGCTCACGATCGTTGCGGATCTTCAATTGAAGCTTGGGTTCACATGTCTTTCGCCGTCGAAGCTAAAAGAATTGACTGAGCTTGCCCGTTTTGTCTCAGAGGTCAGCAATATGGTGCCGGCGAAAAACCAGCCTTATGTGGGCCAAAGCGCCTTCGCTCACAAAGGCGGCGTGCACATCAACGCGGTGATGAAGAACCCTGAAACTTACGAACACGTCGACCCGTCGCTTGTGGGAAACCACCGCCGGTTTCTTGTCTCGGAACTCGGCGGTAAGACCAATGTGATACTGAAGGCTAAAGAACTCAATATGGACCTCAAAAAAGAATCGCCCGAAACGAGAAAGATCTTAGAAAAGGTCCAAGAAAGAGAGAATGAAGGCTATCAATATGAAGCCGCCGAAGCAAGCTTTGAGCTATTGATTCATGAAGTAACGGGAAAGCGGAAAAAGTTTTTTAAATTTAAAAAGGTCGAGGTCTTAGCCGAGAACATCGGCGATAAGAACCCGAATTCAAGGGCCAAGGTCTTTTTATCCGTCAACGAAAAGGAGGGGTTTGGCGAGGCCCAAGGAGACGGTCCCGTGAACGCATTGGACAATGCGCTGAAGAAAGCGCTCGCGCCCTTTTATCCTCAGGTCCTTGAGATCCATCTCGATGATTACAAGGTCCGCGTCGTAAACTCTGAGGCGGGCACTGCCGCGAAGGTGCGCGTTTTCATTGAAACCCGTGACGAGAAAAACATCTGGACGACTGTCGGTGTTTCGACCAACATCATCGAAGCGAGCTGGCAGGCGCTGGTGGACGCGATCGAATACAAATTAATGAGATCCCAATGACCGCGGCCCCAAAAGAAGAGCTCCCCAAGGTTTACAACCCAAAGCTTGTCGAGAAAACATGGTATCAGGTATGGTTTAAAAAAGGGTACTTCAAGGCCTCTTCCAAGACAAAAAAGAAACCTTACACGATCGTGATCCCGCCTCCCAACGTTACCGGGATCTTGCATATGGGGCACGCGCTGAACAACACACTTCAGGATATTTTGATCCGGTATAAGCGTATGAATGGGTTTGAGGCGCTTTGGATGCCGGGCACAGATCACGCGGGCATTGCAACTCAAAATGTCGTTGAAAAATCCTTGAGGGATGAAGGGGTTTCCCGGCAGGCGCTGGGACGTGAGAAGTTCTTGGAACGCGTATGGAAGTGGCGCGAAAAATATGGAAATACGATCATCAATCAGCTTAAAAGGCTCGGCGCTTCTTGTGATTGGGACCGAACGCGTTTTACGATGGACGAAGGACTATCCGCGGCGGTTCGCGAGGTCTTCGTGCGGCTTTATGAAAAAGGCCTGATCTACCGCGGCAAATACATCATCAATTGGTGTCCCCGCTGTCAGACAGCGCTTTCCGATGAGGAAGTACAGCATAAAGATGTTACCGGGCACCTTTATTTTTTAAAATACTCGATCGAAGGAAGTGATCAGCATTTTGTGATCGCAACCACCCGGCCCGAGACCATGTTAGGCGACACCGCAGTGGGTTACAACCCCGCCGATGTGCGTTATCAACACCTCGAAGGGAAAACAGCGATATTGCCGCTTCTAAACCGGCGGTTAAAAATTATCAAAGACAGCGACATCGACCCCAAATTCGGCACCGGAGCTCTGAAGATCACTCCGGCTCATGACCCCGTAGATTTTAATCTCGCGCAAAAACATAATTTGGAATTCATCAATATCCTGAATCCGGATGGCACGCTGAATGCCCAGGCAGGCCCTTTTGAGGGGCTGGACCGGTTTGAGGCGCGAAGGAAAATCATCGCCGAGCTTGAAGACAGGCGTATCCTTCTAGAAACCAAAGAGCACGTTCACGCGGTGGGGCATTGCTACCGCTGTCAGACGATCATCGAGCCCTATTTTTCTTCGCAGTGGTTTGTCCACATGAAGCCGTTGGCGCGTCCGGCGATCGCGGCCGTGAAGGAGGGAAAAACGGTATTCACTCCGAAACGCTGGACAAAAGTTTATCTCGAATGGATGACCCACATCAAAGACTGGTGTATTTCTAGGCAGATTTGGTGGGGCCATCGCATCCCGGTATGGTATTGCTCCTCATGCCGCGCGAAAGAGGTCTCAGAATGCGATACCTATAAAAAATTTGAATACACCGGCCACGTTTATCGGGAGCCTGGCATGATCGTCTCAAGACAAGTGCCAAAAAAATGCGAGACTTGCGGCAATGCGGATCTTTTGCAGGACCCGGATGTGCTGGACACGTGGTTTTCCTCATGGCTTTGGCCTTTTTCCACGTTAGGCTGGCCCGAAAAAAATAAGGACCTGAATTTTTTTTACCCTACGTCATGCCTTGTCACCGGTTACGAAATTATCTTTTTTTGGGTGGCGCGCATGGTCATGTCGGGTTTCGAGTTTATGGGCAAGGAACCCTTCAAGCAGATTTACATCCATGGCATTGTCCGTGACGAGACCGGCGCGAAGATGTCCAAATCGCTTGGCAACGCCGTGGACCCGATCCATATCATTGATGATTTCGGCGCTGATGCGCTGCGGTTTGCGATCGTCTCCATCACCTCGGAAGGACAAGATGTTTTCGCCTCAAAAGAAAAGCTCGAGATCGGGCGCAATTTCGCGAATAAAATCTGGAATGCCGCACGTTTTGTGCTGATGAATATGGGGCCCAAGCCAGCGGATCTCAAAAAGGCGCCACAGCTCTCATCGCTTAATCCGATCGATCGCTGGATTTTAAGCCGCCTTCATCAGACCATCGCGGATGTGAGCAAGAGTCTTGACGCACTTCGGTTTAACGAAGCGGCCGCGACGCTTTATGATTTTTTTTGGCATCAATTTTGTGACTGGTACCTGGAGCTTGCTAAACCCAACATCAAGACCAAAGAAACGCAGTGGGTCCTTCATACGGTTTTGAACGATTCGCTCAAACTTTTACACCCGTTCATGCCGTTTATCACCGAGGAAATTTGGCAAAAGATCCCGCATGAAGGCGACTCGATCATGATAAGCCCCTGGCCAAGAAGCAATCCGAAGTGGGTCGACAAAAAGACGGAATCCGAGGTGGGGCTCATTACCAGTGAAATCCAGGCGATCCGTAATGTCCGCTCCGCGTGGCAGATCAACCCGAAAAAATCCGTGAGCGTCGCTGTCAAGACATCGCGCGACAAAGAAATGCAAATCTTAAAGAAATATTCTTCGTATATCGCGCAAATGGCTAAGATCTCGTCGCTTCAAATCGGCAAGAATATTTCGCGGCCAAAGGAATCCGCAGTCGCCAATATCGGACGCGTGGAGACCTATGTGGTTCTTTCGGGCCTGATCGATATTCAGATGGAGCGCCAAAGAATCGAATCGGCTTTAAGCGACGTTGAAAAAATGATGCGTGGGCTCGAAGGCCGGCTGAAAAATATGGATTTCATCAATAAAGCCCCAAAAGACATTGTGGAGAAAGAGCGGCGAAAAGCCGAAGAGCTGGAGAACCGTAAAAAACGGCTCGAAGAAAATTTAAAGATCCTCAACGAGTAATCTCTAAACTTTCAAACCATGCGACACGCCGATGCTTAGGGCTTCCCTGATAGACCCGTTGGTTAAAATAGCTTTAAAAGAGGACGTGGGTTCCAAAGACATCACGACCTCTGCGCTTATTCCAAGAAACTTAACCATTAAAGCGGAGATAGAATTTAAACAAAGCGGCGTTGTCTGCGGGATCGAGATCGCTGAGAGAGTTTTTAGACTCGTGGATGAAAATCTCCGTTTTTTGCCTGTCGCCAAGGACGGGGAATGGGCGGAAAAAGGCCGCGAGGTCGCCTATATTGAAGGGCTCGGGGTTTCTATTTTGATCGCTGAACGCACGGCGCTTAATTTTATCAGCCATCTCTCGGGAATTGCCACAAAGACCAAGGAGTTTGTGGAGAAGGTCAAGGGCACCAATACGCGGATCATGGATACGCGCAAAACCACACCGGGTCTTCGGATCTTCGAAAAATACGCGGTTTCGACCGGCGGAGGCGTCAACCACCGGTTAGGGCTTTATGATCAGGTGCTGATCAAGGATAATCACCTTCGTATTTTAAGAAAAGAGCCGCTTGTTGAGATGGTTGCTCGGACCAAACAGGCGGTGCTGAAGAAAACGATCATCGGCGTTGAGGTAAAAAACTTGATGGAACTCAAAGAGGCGTTAAAAAGCAAGGCCGATTATGTGCTGCTGGACAATATGAGCGTTGAAATGGTGCGTGAGGCGGTTGCCCACAAAAATAAGATCCGGAGTAAAATAGAACTTGAAGTGTCCGGCAATGTCAATTTGAATAATGTCCGCGAATACGCCGAGACCGGCGTGGAACGTATTTCCATCGGTGCCTTGACCCATGCGGCGCCTTCCATCGACATCGCGCTGGATATCGTGGGATCATGAATGAAATTCAAAATAAAAAGTGCTTTCTCACCCAAAGGGGACCAACCTCAAGCGATTGATAAGCTCGTTTCCGCGATCCGGAAAAATGAGCGCTATCAAACGCTTCTCGGCGTCACCGGAAGCGGCAAAACTTTTACGATCGCCCATGTGATCGCGGCGCTGAACCGCCCGACGCTTGTCATTTCGCACAATAAGACGCTCGCGGCTCAGCTTTATAGTGAATTCAAGGAATTCCTCCCGGACAATGCGGTAGAATATTTTGTGAGTTATTACGATTATTACCAGCCTGAGGCCTACATTCCGCACACGGACACCTACATCGAAAAGGATTCTTCGATCAACGAGGACATTGACCGCCTGCGCCTCAAAGCGACGAGTTCTTTGCTGTCGCGCCGTGACTGCGTCGTGGTGGCCTCGGTATCGGCGATCTATGGCTTGGGATCTCCGGCGGAGTACTCGGAGCTATTAGTTTTCTTAAAATTAAACGACACGCTTCCGCGGGAAGAACTCTTAAAAAAATTGGTCGACATTCAATACCAGCGGAATGATATCGATTTCAAGCGCGGCACTTTTCGCGTCCGCGGTGACAGCGTGGAAATTTTTTTGGCCTATGAGGGGACCGCGATCCGGGTCGAATACGAATGGGACGCCATTAAAAAATTATCAAGGATCCTGCCCATGACTGGCGACACGATCCATGGGCTTGAGTCGGTCGCGATTTATCCGGCAAAGCACTTTGTGACCACCCAGCCGCGCCTCGAACGCGCGTTGGTGGATATCGAGCAAGAGCTGGATGAAAGATTAAAAGAACTTCACGCTCAGAACAAACTGGTGGAGGCCCAACGCCTTGAACAGAGGACGCGCTATGATATGGAGATGATGCGGGAATTGGGATTTTGCTCAGGCATAGAAAATTATTCCAGGATCATCACGGGCCGCGCGGCAGGTTCGCGGCCGTATTGTCTGATCGATTATTTTCCTAAGGATTTTCTGACCGTCATCGACGAGTCGCATATCTCGCTTCCTCAGGTCCGCGGCATGTATTTCGGCGACCGGGCAAGAAAAGAAACGTTGGTGGAGTACGGCTTCCGACTGCCATCCGCTTTGGATAACCGACCGCTTCGATTTGAGGAATTTGAACAGGTGACCGGCCAGACGATCTTTGTTTCGGCCACGCCCGCCGAATTTGAAATCAAAAAATCGAGCCGTATCGTTGAGCAGATCATCCGGCCGACGGGGCTTTTGGACCCTTCCATTGACGTCAAACCCACAAAAGGGCAGGTGGATGACCTGTTGGAGGAGATACAGAAACGTGCCCAAGTGAAGGAACGGGTTCTCGTGTCGACTTTGACCAAACGGATGGCTGAGGAGCTCGCCAAATACCTTGGGGATATCGGCGTGCGGGTTCGATATATCCATTCGGAAATCGGTGCGATCGAACGCGTTGAGATTTTGAGGGATCTGCGGCTTCATCAATTTGACTGTCTTGTCGGCATCAACCTTTTAAGAGAAGGCATTGATTTGCCGGAGGTGTCGCTTGTCGCCGTGTTGGATGCGGATAAGGAAGGTTTTTTAAGAAGCCAGACCTCGTTGATACAGATCGCTGGCCGTGCCGCGAGGCACGTGAACGGCCATGTGATTTTATACGCGGACACCGTCACCGAATCGATGCGAAAAATGATCATGGAGACGCAAAGACGCCGCAAATTTCAAACGGAATATAATCAAAAAAATAATATCACACCCACTTCGATCAAAAAAGAAATTCACGAAGGCATCGAAGCGATCAAAAAAGCGAGGGAAATCGTGAAAGAGACAGCGGGTCTCTCCGACGAACTGGGGGATGTTTTTCAGGTCTTAAATGATCTCGAATCGGAGATGGAAGAGGCCGCAAAAAATCTCCAATTTGAACGTGCAATCAAGCTTCGCGATCAGATCAAGGTGATCCAAAAAAAGCTTGAAAAAGAAAAAAGCGAGGGACCGGTCTCGAGCGGACGAAGGCACTCGGCCGGCAACAAATTAAAAAAATGAAAGAATGCGCCGTCCTCGATTTTTTAAGACAGCAAGCGAAAGCTTATGTTTCCGGGGAAGAGATCTCAAAGAAACTGGGAGTTTCACGTTCCGCGGTTTGGAAGGAGATACAGGCGCTCCGGCGATTGGGCTATGAGATCGAGGCGCAGCCCCATTTGGGTTACCGGCTTCTCACGATTCCGGACAAGCTATTCGCGGATGAACTTTCGGCAGACCTCGGAACAAAATTTATCGGCAGGGAAATTTACTCTTACGATGAGCTTGATTCGACGAACGATGCGGCGTTTGGACTCGGCGAAAAAGGCGCGAAGGAAGGGGTTTGCATCTTTGCGGAATATCAAAAAAAAGGCCGAGGAAGGCTAGGACGGAGCTGGGTATCTCCTAAAGGTAAAAATATTATTTTGTCAGTTATCCTTCGGCCGGTCCTTTTACCGCATGAAGTTTCAAAACTCACGCTTGCGTGCGCGGTTTCAGTGATCAAGACCATCAAGAAAATCACAGGAAAAAATCTGGGCATCAAATGGCCGAACGATATCTATTATGAAAATAAAAAAGTAGGCGGTATCTTGACCGAGATGAGCGCGGAGTCCGACCGGATCAACTTTATTGTGGTTGGCATAGGAATCAATCTCAATGCGGAGCCCGGCGAGTTGCCTCCAGGATCCACGTCTTTAAAAAAAATTACCACCCGCGCGATCGACCGGATCGGGTTTGGGCGTGAGCTTTTGAGGGAGCTTGAAAAAGATTATTTGAAGTTAACGAACAACCGTTTTGATGAGCTCGTAAAAGACTGGGAGGCATTTTCAATTACCTCGGGTCAACGCGTGGTCGCGACGCTTTTTGGGCGTAAAATAGAAGGCCTGGCTGTTGGGATCGATAAAGAGGGCGCTCTTTGGATTCGCCAGGATAATGGGTTTCAGGAGCGGATCGTGGCGGGTGACGTCGAGCACTTATGGTCTAAGAATAAATAAAAGATGAAAATTTTACTGATTGACGTAGGAAACACGAGCACATTCTTTGCGCGTTACGCTGATGGAGAGTTTAAAAAAACTCTACGTCTTTCGACAAAAGAAGTGACAAAGTTATCGAACGTGTCGCGAATCAAAAGATTATTGTTGAAAGATACCGAGGCGGTGATCATCGCAAGTGTCGTGCCCAAGACGGAAAACCGGCTTAAAAGGATATTTTCAAAAGAGTTGGGGTTTAAAACCTATGTGATAGGAAAAGATTTTAAGGCTCCGATAAAAAATAGATACAAAAATCCAAAACAGGTCGGTATGGACCGCCTGATGAACGCCGTCTCCGCCTATCACCGTTACCAGAAGGAAGCGATCGTCATTGATTTTGGCACCGCGATCACCTTTGATATTATTTCAAAAAAAGGGGAATATCTGGGAGGTGTCATCGCGCCCGGGATTGAGATCAGCCTTGAGGCGCTGTACCAGAAAACAGCCTTATTGCCCAAAATTCGTCTCGCCCACCCTAAAAATATAATCGGTAAAGACACCATAGAAAGTATCCGTGTAGGATGCTCCGTTGGAATTGGCGGCCTCTGCGATCGGATTGTCACTGAGATAATCAAGCGCTATGACCTTAAACCGATAGTCATCGCAACAGGGGGGTATGCACAGTTTATGCTCAAATACTGCACTTCAATCGATGTCATGGATTCGGTGCTCACCATGAAGGGTATTGTTATTAGTTATAAAAAATTCTGTCAGTAGCTAATTAAAATGTCCGCTTTTGGTAGCAAGTGATTTGTCCGTTTTTTAAGGTTTAAGGGTTGTCCTTGAGCATCGTATCTGCCTATCAGGTGATGACCGTACAAGACACTC
>Ga0080064_1000298_pt1 | contig 142835 bp, 160 predicted proteins | sample Subgrocontami54m_FD_69260 | JGI IMG/M metagenome (GOLD analysis project Ga0080064, IMG submission 69260) | Subsurface groundwater microbial communities from S. Glens Falls, New York, USA - GMW46 contaminated, 5.4 m (SPADES assembly) (version 2) ...
GCCTCGAGGCGTCGCCTCTATACGCGAAGGCGCTGGAGGGATTGGCACGGGATGGGTTGATTCAAAATAAAAAGGGAATGTGGCGGATTGCATAAAACACGAAGGCGCGGGAGCGTCTTCGCGCCCGCGTCTCAAGCGAATAATTCGTAATTGCTCGAAGCGAATGGATGCATTATCTCGTATGCTCTATAGAGCTTGTTTTGATATTCATCTGAGAGGTAGTCTTTACGACCCAGCAGCTCTTGCGCAATACTCTGGAACTCCCCGCTCGTTCGCATCGCTTCCCGGAACGGAGCACGTTGACGCCGGGACTCGCCCCAGGAATCAATATCGCCGACCGGGCCGACGAAATGCGCATAGAAGTTGTTTCCCTCTAACCGAAATTTGAGAGGATTAAGTAGGGGATCATTATTTGGCACTCTCTCCTCTCTTTGCGGTTGTCGGCCGACATTAAAAGAGCCGCTTTCTATCATACACTGACGATAACCGGGATAACGATAGGGCGCTTCAATGTTCGTTGTAGTAGGAAACGGGAGACTGATTCGGCGAGGTCGTCGCGGGCGTTGTCGAGGTCGGCGGCGCGGGGATTTTTCATTGAGGTTTCGACAGACTTGCGGATGATGAGACGCGTCTGGTCCATGAGGTCTTTGTTGTCGCGCAGGTACACGAAGCCGCGGGAGATGATGTCGGGGGATTTGTGGAGTTTGCCCGTGCGGCGATCCACCGTGGCCACCACCACGCAGAACCCTTCTTCACCGAGCGCCTTACGGTCGCGCATGAGGACTTCCGAAAGCTCGCTCACGCTGTGGCCTTCGACCACGCGCAATTCAGAAGGTGCCATCACAGGGAGCCGCACGATCTTCTCGCCATTTTTTATCTCGAAGATGGCAGAGTTGTCGGGCACCACACAATTCTCCCGCGCAGCTCCCGCTTGCACCGCCACGTCGCAGTGGACGCGGAGCATGTAGTGGTAGCCGTGGACGGGGATGAAGAATTTGGGATGCATCTGCTGGTGCAGCCAGAGCGCTTCTTCGCGGTTGCCGTGGCCGGAGGCGTGTACATCGCTCGTCTGGTAGGTGATGATGTGTGCGCCTTGGCGCGAGAGATTATCTTTCATTTTTTGCACTGCCATTTCGTTGCCGGGGATGACGGATGAGGAAAGCACGATCGTGTCCTTGGGTGTGAGCGTGATGTATTTGTGATTTTTATTCGCAATGCGCATGAGCGAGGCGAATTCGTCGCCCTGCGCGCCGGTCGCCAGCACGATGATCTTCTCCGGCGGATATTCGGCCATGTTTTCGGTCTGGATGAATGAGCCGTCCTTGAATTTGAGCAGCCCCAGATTGCGCGCGATCTCGAGATTGGTCTTCATCGAGCGGCCGTCTACCACTATTTTGCGGCCCATCGCTTCCGACACCGAGACAATATGAATGAGGCGCTCGAGCTGCGAGGCAAAGGTGCCCAGAATGATGCGTCCCTTCGTGTCGGTGATGATGTTGGCGAGCGTGTCGAAGACGACGCGCTCGGAGATGGAGAAGCCGGAGCGATCCACGTTGGTGGAATCCATCATGAGCAGCAAGACTTTGCGATCTTTGAAGATCGCAAACTCCTTCACTTCGCCTTCGGTCGGGATGCCCTGGTCGTGATCGAGCTTGATATCGCCCGTGTGCACCACATCGCCCCACGGCGTCTCGATGATGACGCCCATAGAGTCCGGCACGGTGTGCGTGACGTTGAAGAAGCGCAGGGTCGTTTTGCCCAGCGTGATCACTTCGCCGCGCTCGACCTCTCGAATGGTCAAGGGTGTCTGGGTGAATTCCTCCTGGCGTTTTTTGATCATCTCTGCGGTAAGGCGGCGCGTGTAGATGGTCGGATTGCCGATACGCTCGATGATGTAGGGGATGCCGCCGATGTGGTCGAGGTGACCGTGCGTGATGATGACGCCGCGAATTTTGCTGCGACGCTCTTCGAGGTAGGTCGTGTTGGGCAAAATGTAGTCGATACCCGGCGTCTCGACTTCGGAAAATTGGAATCCGCAATCGATGATGAAGATGTCGTCGTTGAATTCGACCGCGACCATGTTGCGGCCGATCTCTTCGACGCCGCCGAAGGGAATAATGCGCACGGTGTCCGGCGCGAGCGCGGGAATGGTCTCGGCGCGCGCGCGACGGTCGGCCGAGGGGCCTTGGTGTTCGAGGCGGAGCTTGCTGGGCCTACGCGGCGCGCGCGCTTGGCCGCCAAAGGGCCGCCGACGCGGGCTGCCGCCCGGACGCGGCCCTGCCGGTCGCGCATGCGACGGACGGCCCGTGCGCGGGTTGTGATGCGGTCGTTGCGGATGTGATGGATGTGACTGGGGCATATGCCGTGTTGTTGATTTAGTATTAATTTTTTTGTACCTCTTTCGGTGCGAATATCGCCCACACATACTCGGTATCGGTATACCATTGGTACACATTGGCGAATCGATCGGCGGGCACGGTAAGTGCCCCGAGTGCGATACCCCGTATATCACCGGGGACGACATAAAGAAAGTCGGGCGCGTATAAGAAGATTGCCGGAACGTCTTTGATGAGCGTTGTCGCGAATTGTTCATAGAGCTTATCGCGCGTCACACGCTCGGTCGTTGCACGTGCTTGGCCAAGGAGCGCGTCGGTCTTTGCGTTGGCGTACATCGCAAGGTTCAATCCCGGGTCGTTGCGTTGGCTTGAGTGCCAGAAGGCATAGAGATCAAGCTCGGGTCCGACGACTTCGCCGAACAGGAGCGCGTCGTACGCGCGCGGACGGATAACGTTGGTATTGAGCTGGGCCAGCGGATACACCTGCACCCCCACGTCGATCCCGGCGGCCTGCCAAGCGGCAGCGAGTGCGCGGGCAGTTGCTACGAGCTCCGGCTGATCGGCAGTGGAGAGAGTGAAGGCGAGTGTCTTTTTGTTCTTCTTCCATCCGCCAGCTGGTGGACTTGCTGTATCAAACGTCCAGCCCCCTTTTTGCAGTATCGTGCGGGCCTTTTGCGCGAACTGTGGGGAAACGGTAGTCGAGGTAGCTGTGCGTTCAGTGATGTCTGTGAGCGTGATCGGCATTGCAGGCGAGGCATCACCCAACAGTCCGGGTGGTATAGGTCCATCCAACACGACACCGTGCCCGCTTAAGGCCTGCGCCACGACAGCTTTCTTATCGATCGCCGCATCAAGGGCTGCACGTACGGAGAGGTCGGAGAGGATGGCGTTGTGCGATTGGTTGAAAAAGACCCCGAACGTGCGCGGTAGAGGCACGTGCGCCCCGGCAACATCACTCCGCTTGATGTTCGCAAGCTCGCTCGTTGAGATACCGGCTGCAGCGTCGATATCTCCCGCGTCGAGCGCTTCCATGAGCGCTTCCTGGCTCGCGAAAAAAACGAACGATATACGTGAGAGGTATGGCGTGCCGAGCGTATAGTGTGAGAACGGTACGAGATCGTAGCGCTCGGCACTGCCGGTAGAATCTGTCACTACCTTCGAGATCTTGTATGGGCCGCTTCCCACCGGATGCGTGTTGAGCGGTGTGAACGGAAACTCCTCCGCATCGATGCTCTGCCAGAGATGCTTCGGCAGTATCCCGAGCGTTGTGTTCTCGATGAATGGCGCGTACGCATGCGGGAGCGTAAAGACGATCGTTGTCGGGTCCGGCGAAGATGTTACGACACCGGTCCAATCGGCGCGGTGCGGCGAGTTGATGCTCGGATCCTGTGCCTGCTGTATGGTGAAGATCACATCGTCGGCAGTTATCGGGGTGCCATCGTGGAATTGCAGATCGGACCGTAATGTGAACGTGTACGTCAGCCCATCTTGCGAGACGGAATAGCTCTCAGCCAGGTCAGCGACGATCGAGCCATCGGGCAGCGCCCGCGCAAGACCGGAGTAGACGAGCGCCGTGAGGTCTTGATCGGCCTGTGAGATCGAGAGGAGGGGATTGATAAATCGTGCGGGACCCGTCTCTCCCTCGATGAGAGTCCCGCCCGTTGTCGGCACGACCACTGATGCGCGTGCATCAAGATTGGCCAGCATGACGAGCGTGGATAGGCACAGGAGTGTAGCAAACAAGTAGAGCGTAAGGCGCTCGCCAGGGCTGAATCGCTGGAGGGCGTTCTCGAGCATTGAGAAGTATCGGAAATGACGCCGCTGTGTCAGACGACCTCTCCAATCAGAGGACACCGCTTTGAGCGTTTTTCTATAATCACTATTATCGGAATACCGTTCCATATGTGGAATGCACTATTGAAATGATTGCGCCGACTTCTGCGCCCTCTCGCCACTATCCTATAATGACGTTACCTACGAGAGCCAAAAGTGCCGAAAGCGCGAAAAGAATACCGAGCACGATGCTTGCCGTAAAAAGCGTCTTCTCGAATCCGCGTCGGGTGTGGAATCCGGAACTAAAGTTGTCTGCCCCGAAAGCGCCCCCTAGGGATGCGCCCGTACGTTGCAGCAAAATCGCCGCTATGAGCATCACAGCGAGAATGATCTGCACGATGGGCAGCAGTCCTTGGAGGAGAGCCATGCGGGGGAAGCGTACCATGCTCCCTTCGAGGGTGCCACTTATCCTGTGCATTATACACCCCTAGGAATATTGTGTCAAATTGCTCACTCGGGACTTGACCCGCACGTACCACTTGTATATATTGAGCCCTCCTTAAAAACCTTTTATTAGTAGTAATGAAGATATAAGATATATATGGCCAACACAAAGACCAGTAGTATGAAGATCCAACCCACCGGCGACCGCGTGCTCGTGAAGCGCGAAGATATCGCGATGAAGAAATCTCCCGGCGGTATCATCATCCCCGACACGGCGACGAAAGAGAAATCCAAGATCGGTGTGGTCGTGGCGGTGGGCGCAGGCCGCACCAACGATGAGGGCACGCTCATTCCCATCTCCATCAAGCCGGGCTCCAAAGTCATCTTCAATGCTGGCTGGGACAACGAGGTGGACATGGGAGGGGAAGATGAGGAATATTTCTTGGTTAAGGAATCCGATGTCCTCGCCGTTATTAAGTAATTCAGTCCCTCGACAAGCTCGGGATCATGTTTTTCTAAAACTCATTATCATTCGTTAAGAAAAAACTATGGCAAAACAAGTAATTTTCGATCAAGATGTCCGAAGCGCGCTCAAGCGGGGCGTGGATGTGGTGGCCAATGCGGTCAAGGTAACGCTCGGCCCCAAGGGGCGCAACGTCGCGCTCTCCAAATCGTGGGGTGGCCCGACAATTACCAATGACGGCGTCTCGATCGCCAAAGAAATTTCGCTCGCCGACAAATTCGAGGACATGGGCGCGAGCATTGTGAAAGAAGTGGCCACCAAGACCAACGACAAGGCGGGCGACGGCACCACGACCGCGGTGGTCTTGACGCAGGCGATCATTCACGAAGGATTGAAAAAAACTGCGCTCGGAGCCAATGCCATGATGGTGCGGCGCGGCATCGAAGCGGCATCGAAAGACGCGGTGGAAGAATTGAAAAAAATGGCACGCGAGATAAAAGGGAAGAACGACATCCGCCAAGTCGCCACTATTTCCGCCGAAAGCGAAAGCTTAGGCAAGATCATTGCGGAAGTCGTGGAGAAGGTGGGTAAAGACGGCGTGGTCACGGTGGAGGAGGCACAGACCACTGAGATCGGCTACGAATATGTGGAAGGAATGGAATTCGACCGCGGCTATATCTCTGCCTACATGATAACGAATGCGGAACGCATGGAATCTGAATTGCGCGACGCGCCCATTCTCATCACCGACAAGAAAATTTCTACCATCAAAGACATCCTGCCGATACTTGAAAAGGTCGCGCAAAGCGGCAAAAAAGATCTCGTCATCATCGCCGACGACGTGGACGGCGAGGCACTGACCACCTTCATCATCAATAAACTAAAGGGCGTCTTCAACATTCTCGCGGTGAAAGCGCCGGGCTATGGCGATCGCAAGAAAGAAATGCTCGCTGATATCGCCATCACGGTGGGTGGGCAGGTGATTTCCGAAGATATCGGACTCAAGCTTGAGAACGCGGAACTCGCCATGCTCGGGCGCGCCGCGCGCATCGTTGCCACCAAAGACTCGACGACCATCGTCGGTGGCAAAGGCAAGAAGGGCGACATCACCGAGCGCGCTGCGCAGCTCCGCACGCAGCTTGAGAACACCGATTCAAAATTCGACAAAGAAAAGATCGAAGAGCGCATCGCCAAATTGACCGGTGGTGTGGCGGTCATCCGCGTGGGGGCGGCGACCGAGACAGAAATGAAATATTTGAAAGACAAGATCGAGGACGCGGTGAATGCGACCAAGGCCGCTATCGCCGAAGGCATCGTGCCGGGCGGCGGCTCGGCACTGGCAAAGGTGTCGGACAAACTCGCCAAGAAAGTAGACCCCAAGGCGCACGATGAATACACCGTGGGTTATCGCATCTTGCTTACTGCGCTCAACGCCCCGCTTCTCCAGATCGCCAAAAATGCGGGACGCGAAGACGGCGCCGTCATCCTGAAAGAAGTTGCATCAAAAGCCGCGGGCTGGGGCTTCGACGCAAGTGCCGAATCGAGCGAACCGACGATGGTAGACATGTACGAAGCGGGCATCATCGATCCGGTCAAGGTGACGCGCCTCGGCGTGGAAAATTCCGCATCAGCAGCGGCGGTCTTGCTGACCACTGAAGCAGCGGTAGCAGATATTCCAGAAGATAAGAAAGCAATGCCCGGTATGCCTGGTGGCATGGACGGAATGGATTAGCGCTCCGGCGGCACTGCCTTTTCGAACTTCGTACTCTGTGGTGGTTTCAATATATATCACCACTACCGTATGTCTTGACGGTTTGAACGGGTCGCGCGCGAGGTTCGGAAAGGCAGTGCCGCTTTCGCTTAGTTGGAGGAAAATGCTATACTCCTTTCATGATTACATACATCCTCATTGGCGTAGTCGCCCTTGTCATTCTCTGGCTCATCTACGCCTACAACCGCTTCGTCACGCTGACGAATCGCACTGAAGAAGCGTGGTCTGACATCGATGTGCAGATGAAACGTCGCTACGACCTCATACCGAATCTCGTGGAGACGGTCAAGGGCTATGCTTCGCACGAAGCAGGCACCCTGCAGAAGGTGACCGAGGCGCGCACGAAGGCGATGGGAGCCCAGACGGTCGCGCAGCATGCAGAAGCGGAGAATATGCTCACCGGCGCACTCAAATCCCTCTTTGCCGTATCCGAAGCCTACCCAGATCTTAAGGCCAATACCAATTTCGTCGAGCTGCAGCGAGAACTCTCTGACACCGAGAACAAGATTCAGGCGGCCCGGCGCTTCTACAACAGCGTCGTGCAAGAGCTGCAGAACGCGCTCGAAATGTTCCCCTCGAATATCGTCGGATCGGTGTTCGGCTTCAAGACCCGCGAATTCTTCCAGCTCAACGAAGCCGAGGCTGCTGCCCGCGAGCCAGTGAAGGTGCAGTTTTAAGATGGCAAGTCTCTACACGCAGCAAGGCAAGAACGTATCACGCACGTGGCTCTTGATGGGCGCCTTTCTCATCATCGTCATCCTCATCGGCTGGGGAGCCTCATATTATTTCAATAGCAGCGGCGTGCTCTACATAGCGGTCGCATTCGCGCTCTTTATGAACGTGAGCGCGTACTGGTTCTCCGACAAGATAGCCCTCGTCTCCACGGGTGCAAAGCTTGCGGACGAACATGAATACCTCGAATTACATCGCGTGGTAGAGAATCTCGCTATCACTGCCGGGCTCCCCAAGCCGCGCGTATACATTATTCAGGATGCCGCGCCCAATGCTTTCGCCAGTGGGCGCAACAAAGAGCATGCGGTCATAGCGGTGACGACAGGGCTCCTCGGCATACTTAGCAAAACAGAACTTGAGGGCGTCTTGGCCCACGAACTCTCACACATCGGCAATCGCGATATTTTTTTGATGACGGTTGCAGTTGTACTCGTCGGCTTCCTTTCTATCCTTGCAGACATCTCGCTCCGCATGAGTTTGTTCGGAGGAGGAGATAGGGATCGCGACAACAAGAATCCGATCGCGCTGATTGCCATCATCGTCGGCATGATATTGGCACCCATCGCCGCCCAGCTCATCCAGCTGGCCATTTCGCGCAAGCGAGAATTCTTAGCAGATGCCTCGGGTGCCTTGCTAACGCGATACCCTGAGGGCCTCGCCTCTGCTCTACAAAAGATCGGATCATATCCGGCACCGATGCGCCGCGCTTCTACCGCGACCGCGCACCTCTTTATATCCAACCCCTTTGGCGCTGCCGCGTCGCGCCGCGGTGCTGGAGCATTTGTAAGAAACCTCTTTAGCACGCACCCGCCGGTAGGTGAGCGGATTGCCGCATTGCAGGGCATGAATGTAAGTTGACCACTTCACGAATAATCTGTACTATTTTTGAGACAGTGGGCTAGGGGGCCCCACTTTTGTCTTTGGGGGGAGACACATGAAAGTTTTGGTCTTTAGGTTGGAAGAAAAGCACGGCAAACGGATACCGGTATTGATCAAGACGATCGAGATACCCAGGCATTCCGTGAACGTATATATCACAGGACCTTCGGACCTTGAACGCTTGTTCATGCCGGTAGAGCCACAACGTGCGCCAGCCGCGCCCGCGAAAAAACGTCGCAAGGGCCACAGAGGCGGGAGACGTCGCTGGCGTAGCGGCACGATTTTTCACCTCGTCTTCTAGGGTACAGATAGAGACCCAATGAGGCGGCCGCGCTTGCGCGGCCGCCTACGCTCTTTTATATACTCTCGTGCTCGCATATACTGCGCATCACGGAGGCGTCGGATAGTGGTTTATTCCACCGCCTTGGAAAGGCGGCATACCGCAAGGTATCGTGAGTTCGAATCTCACCGCCTCCGTTTTCAAATATGCCAGAGTCTAAAAAAAGACATCATCCTCATACTCGGCGATGGAGGAATTGATGGGTGTGTTTGTCGCAGGAGTGTTGAACTCGGGACATCTTAATTTGTTGTTCACGAAAAACAAGGTATCATCAGCCGTTCATTCTGAAATTATTCATGACGCATTCGCAAAAATGGTGGGCGCTCGCGTTTCTGGTACTGGCGCAGTTCATGATCGTGCTCGATATCTCTATCTTGAACGTCGCGCTGCCCTCTATCGAGCGGCAGTTCAACCTCACCGTGACCGATCTCCAATGGATCGTAACGTCTTACACCCTGTGTTTTGGCGGGTTCCTCTTGCTTGGCGGTCGCGCGGCTGACTTGTACGGACGTAAACGCGTGTTCATCTCCGGCGTGACCTGCTTCACCACCATCTCGCTCCTGATCGGCGTTGCCGATTCGGCCGCGCTCATGGTGCCGCTTCGCGCCTTACAAGGCCTCTCCGCCGCCTTCATGTCGCCTGCGGCACTCTCCATCATCCTCACGCTTTTTCACGATCAGCCAGAGCGAACAAAAGCACTTTCGATCTGGGGCGCTGTCTCCGCTGGCGGTGCCACTGTCGGGCTCTTGCTCGGCGGCTTTCTCACGCAGTATTTGAATTGGCGATGGAATTTCTTCGTCAACGTACCGGTGGGCATTCTTGTGGTTATCGCGGCGTGGCATCTTCTCCCCGAGCGTGAGGAAGAGGAGAGCGACAAGACGCTCGATCTGCCGGGAGCGATCGCCATTACTGCGGCGCTCATGCTCTTGGTCTACACGCTCTCGCAGGCCAACACCTGGGGTTGGCTCTCGGGTGCCACGCTTGTCGGGTTCGTCGTTGCACTTTTTCTTTTCGGAGGCTTTATCATCAACGAATCGCGCGCCGAGCATCCGCTGATGCCGCTCTCAATATTTAAGATCGGCAACATCGCGGCGGCTGATCTGGTCCAACTGCCCATCACCGCGAGCATGTTCTCAATGTTCTTTTTCCTCACGCTCTATGTGCAGAATATTTTACACTATGGTCCGCTCCAAGCAGGGCTCGCATTCCTGCCATCTTCGATCGTCATTGGCATTTCTGCAACCCTCGCACCGCGCCTCATCGCGCGTGTCGGATATAAGCCGATACTCGTCGTGGCGCCGCTTTTCCTCGTGGGCGGGTTATTCACATTCACGCACCTCACCCTGACGGGGACCTATATGGACTTCCTGCCCGGCCTGCTTCTGATGGCAGTGGGTCTCGGCTCGTGCTTCGTCGCGATCGCGGTGGCGGCCACGTCCGGCATTCCCGGCCACGAATCCGGCCTTGCTTCGGGACTCTTGAATACCGCCCAGCAGATCGGCGGATCACTTGGCCTCGCTATCCTCTCAAGTGTCGCCGCGGCCACAACGGCCACATCCATCGCGCTCACTCCAGGAGCGGCAAATGGACTTGCCCCACTGCTGAAAGGTTTCCACAGCGCTTTTTACACGGGCATGGGATTTGCACTCGCGGCATCGGTTTTCGCCCTCCTCTTCATCCGTCAAACAAAAACGAGCGCAGTGCACATCCCCCCGACTGTCTAAAAAACAAGAGGATGCATTCTACGACTACCACCAGCACATGGACGGCGTCCCCACTCCCCACGTCCATCCCGCAGGAAAAGGCACCACAATCTGCCTTCTTTCTTTATCATAATTCGCTATACTGCAGGCATGAACATGGAAAATACGGAAAATAGTCATCTCTTTCGAGGCAACCCCGAAGATCATGCTCGAAAAGCAGAAGCAATGCGGGCACCACCATTCGAGATAATGACCGGTCAAGTTCCAGAGTCAGTGGTACATCAGCTGATGGAAGATCAGGTCTTGATGAAAGAGTTGGCTTCGGCACAATGGCCTACAGACGAAGCGTCATGTGAACTGGTCGGGATCCGTCGCGGATTAGGGGCGGAACAAATAGCCGCCGTGTCCAAGCATCAACGAGACATTGCGATGCAGAATAAAGGGTCCGGATCGATCCATTGATAATGATCATGATCAATGAAAGTGTCTGGCCTGTGGCGGTAGCCGCGATCGCGGCGACCCTGATCGGCTACGCGTGGTACCATCCGCGTCTCTTTGGAGCGCTCTGGATGCGGCTCCACGGCACCACGCCAGCAATGGCCGAGCACGGGGCCAAGCGTGCACGCCTCTATACCGTCCTCGGATTTGTATCGTGCGTGGTCGTCGCGTACATCATGCGGGCACTCATGATAGGGCTCGGCATTATGGATATCGTGTCTGCTGTCCGTCTTGGATCTTACATGTGGCTCGGATTTGCGGTACCCATACTGCTCGGTTCGGTCTTGTGGGAACATCGGCCGCTCAAGCTCTATCTCATAAACATCGGGTACTGGCTCTGCGCGCTCATCGTCATGGCCGTTATACTTGTCTTATGAGTGGTATGAACGCACTGCTGTGGTTCGGCGGTATCGTGCTGATCTTTGCGGGGATCGTCGCGTTCGAGCTCGCGCATTTCGGGGACCTGGCAACTTCCAACGGTGCTCCGACCCCGCCGTATACGCTCACGCTTGATGGCGCGACGGTGCATGTGATCCTCGCGCAAACTCCCGCCGACCAGGAACGGGGTTTGAGCGGTAGGGACTCACTGGCCGCCGACGAAGGCATGCTCTTTGTCTTCCCCAAAGACGGTACGTACTCGTTCTGGATGAAGAACATGAAGTTCTCGATAGATATCATCTGGCTTTCTGTGGAAGGAAGGGTCGTCGACATCGCCGCGAACCTATCGCCCGGGACCTATCCACGCAGTTTCGCTCCCCAAAGACCGTCCCGCTTCGTTTTGGAGGTACCGGCTGGCTTTGTAGAGGCACATCGCGTTCAGATCGGCGACAGTGCTCAGCTTCCGTGAGCCCGACGTAAGGTCTCGGACTCCGATCGGTCCGCGCATCGAGTTATCCACTTTTTGTTCTGATATTTTTCATGTTTGCAGGAGTACAATGAAATTCCTTTAATCAATAACGTTCATGCGCATGACAGACACAACCACCCGGCACAGCAGTGTGTCGGCAGTAAAAACCACCCCTAGTACTCAGGTAGGGTCGGCACACCTTGTCCCGCACATGGCGGGGAGGGTGTACCAAAAGTACCTACCCCAGATACAGAAGCGGGATGGTCGGGTCATGTTGTTTGAATTTCCCAAGATAGCGGATGCCATTCGTAAGGCAATGATTGCTTCTGGCGAGGGCTCGGCCGACGAAGCCGACGTCGTCGCCCACAAAGTGGCTGGCGAAATGATGCGCATCGCTAAAACGTACAAGAATTTTCTCCCCACGGTGGAGGGCTGCCAGGATGAGGTGGAGCGCCAGCTCATGCTCTCCGATTATGTCGCCACCTCTAAGGCCTACATCCTCTTCCGCGCGAAGCGCGCCGAGCTTCGCAAAGAGCAGGGGAGCGTGCCCGAGCACGTAAAGCAGCTAGCAGAGGAATCGGCGCAGTATTTCAAACACAACCCGCTGGGAGAGTTCGTCTACTTGCGCACCTATGCACGCTGGATCGAGAGCGAGCAACGCCGCGAGACGTGGATCGAGACGGTAGATCGCTATGTGAATTTTATGAAAGAAAATCTCGGCGACAAACTCACGAAGCGCGAGTATGCCGAAGTACGCGAAGCGATTTTGAAGCAAGAAGTAATGCCCTCCATGCGCGCGATGCAATTCAGTGGCGCGCCAGCCAGGAAGTGCAACACGTGTTTTTATAACTGCTCGTTTACTGCGCCGGTCAAATTGGAGGATTTTGCCGAGATCATGTATCTCTCGATGCAGGGCACCGGCGTGGGCTTTGCGGTGGAGAGTCAAAACATCGAGCAGCTCCCGCAGATCCAAAAGCAAACCGGTGAAAAGCTGAAGACACACATCATCGATGATTCCAAAGAGGGCTGGTGCGACGCGCTCACGCTCGGGCTACGCACGTGGTACGCGGGCAAGGACATCGAATTCGATCTTTCGCTCATCCGCCCTGCAGGTTCGCGCCTCAAGACGATGGGCGGCAAATCGAGCGGGCCAGAACCCCTGCGTTCACTGCTCGATTTCGCGCGTGAGCGTATTTTGAAGCGACAAGGCAGGCGCCTGCGCACGATCGACGCGCACGACATCATATGCAAGATCGGTGAATGCGTGGTCGCGGGCGGCGTGCGCCGCTCGGCGATGATTTCCTTGTCCGACCTCGACGACGTAGAGCTGCGCGACGCCAAAAAAGGCCAGTTCTATCTCACCGCACCGCACCGCGCGATGGCCAATAATTCGGCCGTCTATGAGGCAAAGCCCTCCAATGCCGAGCTTATGGACGAATGGGTCGCGCTCATGAAAAGCGGCTCGGGGGAGCGCGGCATCTTCAATCGCGGCGCGCTCGAAAAGACGATGCCCAAGCGCCGCCTTAAATTTTTGCAAAAGAAGTACGCCGCACACAACGCTAGTCTCAAGGGCTGGATCGGCCAGGTGGGCACAAATCCCTGCGGTGAAATTTTATTGCAATCCAAGCAATTTTGTAACTTGTCGGAGGTCATCGCGCGAGCGAATGACACCGAAAAGACGCTCATTAAAAAAGCAAAGCTCGCGTCATTGTTGGGTACGTACCAATCCACACTCACGAAATTCAACTACATCTCCGACGAGTGGAAGAAAAATTGCGAAGACGAGCGCCTGCTCGGCGTTTCGATCACAGGCCAGTGGGATTGCCCCGCCGTGCGTGATGCCAAAGTGATGCGCAAGATGCGCGATACCACGATCAAGACCAATGAGACGTATGCGAAGCGTTTCGGTGTCCCTGTCTCGATGTCGATCACCTGCGTGAAGCCCTCGGGCACCGTGTCGCAAACCTTCGACTGCTCGTCGGGCTTGCATCCGCGGCACGCGCAGTACTACATCCGCCGCGTACGCATCACTTCCACCGACTCCCTCTTCAAAATGATGCGCGATCAGGGTATTCCGCACAATCCGGAGGTGGGGCAGAGCGCAGGCGATGCAAACACGTATGTACTCGAATTTCCGGTGAAAGCCCCGCAGGGCAGCGTGTTCAAAAACGATCTCTCCGCAATCGAGCAATTGGAGTATTGGAAAATGGTGAAGCTCAATTGGACCGAGCACAACCCGTCGGCCACCGTGTCGGTGGGTGAAGAAGAGTGGGTAGCGGTCGTGGCGTGGCTGTATGAAAATTGGGATATCGTCGGCGGGCTCTCATTCCTCCCGCGCGAAAGCCATGTGTATCGCTTGGCTCCCTACGAAGCCATCGACAAAAAACGCTACGACCAGCTCGCGGCGAATTTCCCGCAGATCGACTACTCCAAGCTCTACATCTACGAAAAGACCGACGAGACCGAGCAGGCGAAGGAACTGGCTTGTGTTGGGGGGACGTGTGAGATTGTTTGATAAATTTCAGCCGCCAGCTTTCAGTAAGCTAAAATCAAATAATGAAAAGAAAGCCGCCCGACGAACCAAAGTTCGCCGGGCGGTCACGGATTAACGGCATCAATTACCCACCCGGGTATCAGTTCGAATGTTTCGAACTGTTCCGCAATCCAAACAATCGCGGAGTAACAGTCACCCTGGGCCTCGGGGTGTCCACAGGTTAGGGCAACCTCGAATGTCGGGCGATTCGGCCAATACCGCTCGGGCAGCACATGGTCTGAAAAACGAATTTGAACATACCTGATCCCAAATCTGGTTTCATTTCTCGCCCAGACATACTCGGACTCGGACAACACCGATGAATCATGTCCGAAGTCCAGGCCCATCTCGCGGCACGCCCGCGCGACAAGCAGAGCCTTGCGACTCCTTTCCATTGTGAACTCCCGACTGGCGCTTCACTGCTCGCAAGTTTACAATAGGTTGACCATATAGTCAAGAGCAGATACAATTGAACCCTGCGCAAGGCAGTCGCCCAGCCCCAGTTTTGGTCTGAAGAATCTTTTGATCAAAACTGGAGCTGGGAGGAAAGTCCGGACACGCACCGCCGTCAAACGCGGTAGAAGGGTAGCGGGTAACGCCCGTCGTCCGCGAGGATAGGGATGCGAACAGTGACGTTTTTTCGCGAGAGCGGAAAAACGCCCTGCGAAGCCCAGAATTTTTTTGGGCGGAGCAGGGCGAGTTTGGGCAATAAAGCGGAGAGTCCTTCTTCGCGTAAAGCTACGAAGGACACTTTTCGCCAAAGGCTCAAAGTGCAACGGCAAAATTCCTACCTGCGTGCAAGGCCGTGTCCAGCAGCACTTTTGTTCAATTGACAAAAGCGCGGCTGGGAGTGCCGCTTGAGGTAGTTGGTAACAACTATCCCAGATGAATGACTGTCGCCGATTTTTCCTGCGGTGGGCAGAATCGGCACAGAATCCGGCTTAAAAAGCAGAAGAAAAGAGGCCTTCGGGCCTTTTTTCTTTGTGCTATTATTTCCCACGATGCAGATACGGACTATCGCGGACTTGGTCGCACAGTGGGCTCTGATCGCTTTGCTGTGTCTCACTCCTTTTTTCGTTATACCTGTACCGTGGGCCGTGATCGGTAGCTCGAAGCTGCTGCTCACCTCTCTTTTCATCAGTATCGTGCTTCTCGCCTGGCTCATCGCGCGCCTCTCCGAAGGCGCATTCTGCATACCTCGCAATGGTCTGCTCTTCGCTGCTGCGGCGCTGCCCGCCGCCTACAGTATTTCCGCGATCGCATATGGTGCGTCGACAGGATCTTTCGTATCCGGTACGGGCAATCAAGATACGGTAGCGGCAATGATCATCTTGTTCGCCGCGCTCGCCCTTTCGGCGATTGTCTTCAGCGGCAATACATCGGTCCAGGCGGCGACCACGGTTGCGATAATTTCCTTGCGCGCGCTTCTTTTCGGAGGAACCGCAGTGATCGCACTGCACATGGCTCGGCTTGTGTTCCCGACGCGCCTCGGCCTGGGCGGTGTTCTATCTGGCAGTGCGTCCTCAGTGGTCGGGAGTTGGCATGATCTTGGCATACTTGCAGGCCTCATCGTCTTCCTCGCGGTGCTCCTGTGGAGCTCGCCCCTCATCGCCCGGGGATATTGGAAGTGGCTATTCATCGTGCCTGGCGCGTGTTCGTTCTTCTTGCTTATCATCGTCGGCGTACCGGATGTCTGGTACGTGCTTGGGGTGCTTCTTTTTTTGTTCGCGATCTATCGGTGGGGAAGCGCACGTCTCCACGAAAAACGCTCTGGTGCAGATGCATTCTGGCGCAGCGCTGTCGCACTTGCGGTAGGGCTCGCGGCATTCGCAGGTGGACTTGGGAGCGGCTTTATATACGACCATCTTCCGGCGCCTCTCCAGGTCGTGCATGCAGAGGTGCGCCCCTCATGGCAGGGCACTTTTGCCGTAGGAGAAAAGGTTTTCCATGGCACCGGCCTTATATTCGGTTCGGGCCCCAATACGTTTACGCGCGCATGGGGCGAGTTCAAGCCGATGGGCGTCAATCAGACGCAATTTTGGGGTGAGGATTTCTCGACCGGTGTCGGACTGATCCCGACATCATTCATCACTGCCGGTACACTCGGCGTCCTCGCGTGGGTACTGTTTTTACTGATTTTTTTGAAACGTACATGGGCCTTGCTGCGCAGTAAGCGGCCTGCGCCGGTACGTTCACTGTCGATAGGGATCTTGGGCGCGTGCCTTTCATTACTTGCATTCCATATCCTCTATACGCCAGGGATCGGACTCTCGGTGCTGCTCTTCATGTTGATCGGACTTTGGATCGCGATAGAGAATGCCTACCAACCGTCACACCATCTACGTTTGCCGCTTAGTACCCGCCCGCGATGGGCGCTCGTCGCTCCGGGAGTGATCTTCCTGACTTCAATTGCCATATTCGCCGCCTCGGTCTATTCAGTGCGTGCAGCTCTTTCCAATATCATCATCGGCAAGAGCGTCTCCGATTACAATCGTACGGGCGACATAGCGCATTCCCTCTCACTCGTACGAGAAGCGCTCGTTGTTTATCCGGGCAACGATCTCGCGCATCGAGCGGCGATCCAGCTCGGGCTCTTGCAGCTGCAGCAACTGGTCGCGCGCGGCGAGTCCGCTAATACCACCGAACTACAGGCAGCGCTCTCACAAACGATACAGGAGGGCTTGAAGGCCGTTTCGATCAATTCGGGTGACTACCAGAACTGGCTCGCCCTTGCCGGGCTTTACCAGGGTCTGGGTGGCGTGGGTGTGCAAGGTGCCTATGAGAACGCGTTGTCTGCTTATCAAAAAGCTGCTACAGCGAATCCCACCAATCCACTGCCTCTGATCGGTGCCGCCCAGGCAGCAGCTGCGCAGAAAGATGCCACCTCATCGCTGCAGTATTTAAATTTTGCGATAGCACTCAAGAGTAATCTGCCGGTTGCCTATTATCTGCGTTCGCAGATCGAGGCCGGGCAAGGTGATTTCTTGGGCGGTATTCAAGATGCCAAGGTAGCCGTGTCGCTCGCGCAGGAAGATCCGCTTGGCTGGTACAACCTCGGCGCTATTTTGTATGCGTCCGGCGACTACCAAACAGCGATCATCGCGCTGCAGCAGGCCGTGTCGCTCAACAACAACTATGCCAATGCGCTGTTCGTCTTAGCGCTCGCCGATGACAAGGCAGGCGATCACCAAGGTGCGATAGCAGCCATGGAGGAGGTGGTGAAATTGAATCCCGAAGACAGCACGGCTACGCAGGCGCTGGCGAATCTGCGGGCAGGAAAGTCCGCACTCCCGCAAGCTGCGGCGTCCAAGAACCCCCGATGATCAGGCAGGGAAGATATTTGACCAGTCGTGCACTCCAATTCATCGCGCTTGAGGTGCATGGCCTTGAGCGCGCGGCGTCCGTCTTGGCGCTCTTTGCGCTCCTCTCCTCCATCCTTGCGCTCGTGCGCGACCGCCTGCTAGCACATTTTTTCGGTGCTTCCGTCTCGCTCGATCTCTACTATGCGGCTTTCCGGATACCCGATCTTTTGTTCGTTGCTCTCGGGGCGCTCGTCTCCGTGTATATTTTGATCCCCGAATTGGCGCGGCGCACCGGCGGCGAGCAAAAGAATTATATCGATACCATCGTGGCCGGATTCTCCGTGCTCTCTATCGTGGTGTGCGCCGCCGCCTTTTTCCTTGCGCCTTTCATCCTGAAATTGCTGTTCCCGCAGTTCGTCGCGAGCGGGCTCCTCCCGACGCTCGTCACACTCACGCGCATCATGCTCCTGCAGCCGGTGTTGCTCGGCCTCTCCAACATCCTCGCGGCGATCACACAATCCCGGAGCCGCTATCTTCTCTACGCTCTATCGCCGCTTCTGTACAATGCCGGCATTATCATCGGCACCACGCTCTTGTATCCCGCGTCTGGCCTCACGGGGCTTGCGTGGGGCGTATGCCTCGGAGCCGCCCTGCATGCGGGCATCCAGATACCCTCTATCATACGGGATGGATTTTTCCATCGACTTCCGCGGTTGCGCGATCATGCGGCTTTGTTTGAAACGGTCGTGATCTCAATCCCGCGAGCGCTCGCGCTTTCCATGAGCCAAATGGCTTTCATCGGGCTTACCGCACTCGCGGGTCTCCTGACCTCCGGCTCGATTGCGATATTCATGTTCGCATACAATTTGCAGTCGGTGCCGCTTTCCATCATTGGGGCCTCGTACTCGGTGGCCGCATTTCCCACGTTGGCGGCGGCGCTCACCAGGGGAGAGCGCGGCGTGTTTATCGCGCATGTCGCGAGTGCCGCAAGACACGTGGTGTTCTGGTCCCTACCGGCAACGGCGCTCATCATTGTATTGCGCGCGCACATGGTACGAGTGGTCCTCGGCTCCGGCGCCTTCAATTGGACCGACACACGCCTTACGGCCGCCGCGTTCGGCGTTTTCTCTCTGTCGCTGGCGGCGCAAGGTCTCATGCTGCTTATCGTGCGCGCGTACTACGCCGCTGGGCGGACGTTCGTCCCATTCCTTATCGCCGGAGTCGTCGCGCTCGGTACGGTAATTCTCGGCGCGGCCTCTGTCGGCGCGCTGCACATTCCTTTCGTGTTGCAGATTGTTGAAGGGCTCTTGCGCGTCGGAGGTGTGCCGGGGACGGGGGTGCTGGCACTCGCTTTCGCCTACGCATTCGTCTCTATCCTCGGCACCATCGCGCTGGTCGTGCATTTCGAGCATCGCTTCCGGGGATTTTTGCGCGGCGTGTCGTTGTCGTGGATGCAAAGCTTGCTCGCGGCATGTGTCTGCGGAGCAGGAGCGTATCTCGCCCTCCATGTCGTCGGCCCCATCACGCTTTCATCCACGCTCCTCACCGTGTTCCTGCGCGGGCTTGCAGGAGGGCTCACCGGCAGTATGCTGTGCGCCGCTGTGTACGCACTTCTCGGCAATCGTGAATATCGCGAGACGATAGAGGCAATACGGGGGAAGATGCAACGAGGACCGCTCAGCCCGTCGGTCGTTGCGGCCGCCGAAGAACATTCGGTGTAAGTGTTCGGATCGCTCTTGCACATGGTCTGTTTATTTTGTACACTGTGTACATATGAAGGTGTTGACTACCACGCAGGCGCGCAAGCAGATCAAGACCATTGTCGACCGCGTAAAATATCGTGGCGAATCTTTTGCCATCGGCCGAAGACATTCTATCGACGCTGTCGTCATCAGCTTTCCCGAGGCCTACAACCGCGATGTCGACGACATCACTAATGTCAACGCGTATTCCAAAAGTTTCGAATTCCTCTCCAGCGAACCGGAACTCTATTCGCGCGCCGACGTCAAAAAGCATGCATAAGGGCTCTATAGTCCTCGTCCCGTTCCCGTTCACCGATCTCTCCGGCCAGAAAGTCCGGCCCGCTTTGGTCTTGGCAACATCACGCGGCGATGATTGCACGCTCGCGTTCATTTCATCGGTTTCTAAAAAGCGCGGCCCGTTTGACATACCGGTACACGCATCACGCCACAATGGCTTGAAAGCCGATTCCGTGATCAAACTCGGCAAGATAGCGACACTCCAAAAAAGCATCATGCTCGGCACAATAGGCCACCTTGAACCTGCACTCACCGCACAGGCCGACGGCAAACTTCGGAAATTCTTTCGGTTGTAGATGCTTCGCTCCTATGCCCTCAAAGAAATTAAAACAGAGGATCAAAAAGTATCTTGTCGACCGAGGGTGGGACACACTCCGCCTATCCGATATCGCCAAATCCATTTCCATCGAATCCGCCGAACTTCTCGAGCTTTTTCAGTGGGAAAATCTGCCGCTTGATGCGGTCAGAAAACAGAGGGCCAAGATTGCCGAGATCGAGCATGAACTCGCCGATGTACTGATATATTGCATCGAAATGGGGATACTTCTGCACATAGACTTAGAAAAGGCATTGCACTCGAAACTCTCCATCATCGAGAAAAAATTTCCGGCTGCCAAAATGCGTAAAAGCGCGAAAGAGGGCGTGGGTTCGGGGCAAGATGCAGAATATTGGCATATCAAACGTCGCTATCGTGCGCGAAAGGGGCGATAGTTGTAGAAATTCAAGTTTTTCTGTATTATTGCTCTGGGAAAACTGCGTTATCCGGAGAACGAATAATGGCGCTCGCTCACCCTAGCGAATCCATCCAACTTTTCGAGCAGCAAGCGGCGGAATTCGCGGCGTTTGCGCCGCGATCGTGGACCTGGCGACTGGTCGAACGGCCCGCCTTCGATTTCCATTTGAAGGATGCATACGCTACCGCCGGCCGAGTTCTCGATCTTGGTTGCGGAAGCGGGCGCATTACGGAGCTCCTTGCTCGGCGCAGCGTTCTGCCCAGGCAGATAACGGGAGTCGACGGTAGCGAAAGGCTACTCGGTATCGCGAGGCGGGAGCAGCCGGACGTTGCGTTCGTACGTCAGGACATTCGCTGTTTGGATCTGCCGGCGCGGGATTTTTCGCTGGTTACGGCTCACATGGTATTCCAGGCGCTTCCGGACTATGAATTGCAAGCGACTCTGCGCGGCGCATACGAGCACATGGCACCGGGTGGCATCTTGTTCTTTATCACCACCCACCCGTTGCGTCAGATTGAAGGCGACGCGTCTCTGTACCTCAAGCGTCGCCGCATACCGATCACGACTCCTTGGGATATGAGCAACGTGAATTTTGTCCGCCCCGTGAGCGATTACGTGAACTATACGGCGAGTGCCGGTTTTCGGATCGACTATGTCGATGAGCTCGGCGTTTCCGAGGCCGTACGTGCTGAATGTCCAGCGCGCTATGCGCGTCACGCGCAATTCGGCGCCATACGAATTGCCATAAAAGCGTGCAAGCAATAAACAGAAACGAGATGCGGGCATCACATGTGGGTGCCCGCCACACTTTTGCATGAGAAGATAGCTAGTTTTCGATTAAAAAAGAGGGTAGAGTAAACCGGTGAACATCAGGAATTTTTCCATCATCGCCCACATTGATCATGGGAAATCAACGCTGGCCGACCGGATGCTTGAATTGACCGGCACGATAGAGTCGCGCCGCATGCAGGAGCAGGTCTTGGACCGGATGGACTTGGAGCGCGAGCGCGGTATCACGATCAAAATGGCGCCTGTACGGATGCAGTGGAAAAAGGGCGACGAGGAATATATTTTAAATCTGATCGACACGCCCGGCCACGTGGATTTTTCATACGAAGTCTCGCGTGCCTTGACCGCGGTCGAGGGCGTCGTCTTGCTCGTTGACTCCACGCAGGGCGTGGAAGCACAGACCCTGAGTGTGCTCTCGGTCGCCAAGCAACTCGATCGTGTCATCATCCCGGTTGTTTCGAAGATAGACGCTCCTCATGCGCGGGTAGAAGAAATAAAAGCGGAGCTCGCGCATCTCCTTGGGTGTCCTGAATCGAGCGTGCTCGGCGCTTCGGGCAAAACGGGCGATGGGGTGGCGATGGTTTTGGATGCGATTGTGGAGCGGATTCCCGCGCCGGTCGCGGATTCTGCCCATCCCCAAGGGCTCATTTTTGATTTCGGGTACTCCGAGCACCGCGGCATCATCGTGTATTTGCGGGTGTTCGGGGGCTCGTTCGCAAAAGGGGACAAGTTGCGCTTCGTCGCCGCGGATGCGGATTTCATAGCCCTTGAAGTCGGCGTACTCACGCCAGGTGAGACGTCGCGCGACTCACTTGGCGGAGGAGAGATCGGCTACATTGTGACAGGGATCAAAAAGCCGGGTATTGCATCGGTGGGCGACACCATCACTTCGGTCAAACATCCGGCCGCTCCCATGCATGGCTATTCTAAGCCCACGCCGGTCATTTGGGCATCGGTGTATCCGGAGTCGCAAGACGATCTCTTGCTCCTGCGCCAATCGCTGGAAAAATTACGCCTCTCGGATTCGTCGCTCTCGTATGAAGAGGAGTCATCCGGCGTGATGGGCCGCGGTTTCCGCTGTGGTTTCTTAGGCATGCTCCACCTCGAAATAATCATCGAGCGTCTGCGCCGCGAGTTCAATCTTACGCTCGTGGTCACCCAGCCGACGACCGTCTACGAGATCACGAGACAGGACGGCACGGTCGAGAATATCTACTCACCCGCACGATTTCCCGATGAGGGCACCGCGAAGCTCGTGCGTGAAATGTGGGCTCAGATCGCCATCATCGTGCCGCCGCAGTACGTGGGCGGCATCACACAATTGCTCTACGACCACGAAGCCAAGACCGGCGACAGCGAAACGCTTCCGGACGGAAAATTGCAACTCAATGCTGAAATGCCCCTGCGCGAACTCATGCGCGGATTTTTCGACCGGCTCAAAAGCGCTTCTTCGGGCTATGCGTCACTCTCGTATGAGCTGGTAGGCATGCGCGATGCCGATTGCGTACGCCTCGATATTCTCGTCGCCGAAGAGGCGGTGCCAGCATTTGCGCGCATCGTGAGCCGTCGGCGACTGCAGACAGAAGCGGAAGCGCTCGTGGAAAAGCTCGAAGAGCTCTTGCCTCGGCAGATGTTCGAACTCAAGATCCAGGCAAAATCGGGCGGTCGCATTCTCGCTTCGCGTCGCAAATCGGCGATGAAAAAAGACGTGACACAGCACATGTATGGCGGCGACATCACGCGCAAGATGAAGCTCCGCGAGAAACAAAAGAAAGGCAAAAAGAAAATGCTCGCGCGCGGCAAGGTAGACATCCCACACGAGGTATTCCTCAGGGTTGTCCGGGAAAGCTAGCCGAAGATATTGATGAGTCCGCCCGAGAAGAAGAGCACCATGCTCAATATGATAAGTATGGCAGCAACGCCCCAGAACCACTTGAGGGCTTTTTTGGTGCGCTTGTGGAATAGAAAGCTCATGGAATAGCTTATAGTATACGATATGGTGACGCTTCGGGAAAGGAACGATCCCTTGCGGCTCATGGGTCGGCGGCTTGTCTTGACTGCTCTTGCTATTGTGGTCATCAGTGCTTCCTGGGCTGTCTGGAACATCTATCGCAAAGAAAGCGAATCGGGCCGCCTCAAAGTCGAGGCGCAAGCACAACTGACAGATCTCCAAAGACGACAGGCCCAACTGCAGGCCGACTACGACACACTGCAGACGGAGCGGGGCATGGAGGCAGCACTGCGCGACCAGTACGCAATGGGGAGACAGGGGGAGGGGCTCATCGTCATCGTCGAGCCCGTGGTGCCTGCGCCGGTGCAGGCCACTACGTCGATAATACAGTGGTTGAAAGACGTACTTTCGCGTTTCTAGTTACACGTCACAGTCATTAGTCGTGGAGAGGCGAATATGGTATAAAGCCCTTCCATGAAGCCAAAAATCATCACTTTCTTTTCCCGGCGGATCATCTGGGGATCATTCGCTGCCCTGGTCGTCGCTCTGGGTGCTTGGCAGTACTTTGCGAGCAATGCCAATGCGGAATTTCAGACCTTGACCATCCATCCTGCTCGTTTTGCCGAACAGGTGTCAATCTCAGGCACTGTAATCGCTGCGCAGGATGTGGACCTCGGTTTTGCACAGAGCGGTCGAGTCTCTGGTGTGTATGCTTCTGTCGGCCGACACGTTGCCGCCGGGGCGCTTCTTGCACAGACGGATAACGGCGACCTGCGTGCAGCGCTCGCGCAGCGGCAGGCCGCACTCAAGGTCCAAGGGGCCAAGCTCGCCTCGCTCCGTGCTGGTACGCGCCCCGAGGAAACCGCAGTGACAGAGGTCAGTATTGAGAGTGATAAGGCGGCACTGACGCAGGCAAAGACCGCGGTCGTGAACGCGATACAGACCGTCTACACACAGTCTGATGATGCCGTGCACAACAAAGTCGACCAATTTTTCAGCAATCCCCGAAGTGTCAATCCGCAGCTCTCTCTTACCATATCCGATTCCCAGCTCAAAGTGACACTCGAGACCCAACGTGCTGCCGTCGAGACCCTCCTCGGCACGTGGAAGAGCAGCGTGGCGGCACTCGCTGGCGGCAGCGACCTCGCTTCTGCGCAGGCACAAGCACAAAGCAATATCGCCAAGATCACGACCCTGCTTTCAAATGCCAACGCTGCCTTGAACGCGGCCATTCCGGCGACGCAGACCCAAGCAACGATCGATGGGTATGTAACGAGCGTCGGGACTGCGCGCGCCAGCATAAACACGGCTTCTTCTGCGCTCACGACCGCTATCACTGCACAGGCCGTCGCGCAGGCAGCACTCGATCATGATCAACAGACGCTCACGCTCCAGCAGGCGGGCTCTACGACCGAAGACATTGCTGGTCAGGAGGCAGAGGTTGCTTCGGCGCAGGCCGACGTCCAAAGCGCTCAGGCCCAACTCAACAAAACGATCATCAGTGCGCCTTTTGCCGGCACCATTACGCGGATGGACGCAAAGATCGGCCAAGTTATTTCGCCGACCGATCCGCAGATCAGCATGATCGGAGACGGGCTCTTCCAGATAGAATGCTATATACCCGAAGTCGAGATCGCTGGGCTCTCGGTGGGTGACAATGCGACGACGACGCTCGATGCGTATGGTCTCGATGCGCCATTTGCAGCCCGTGTGGTCGCGATCGATCCGGGAGAGACGGTGGTCTCCGGCGTCTCCACCTACAAAACCACGTTGCAATTTCTTAGGCCGGATCCGCGCATCCGCTCCGGCATGACCGCGAGCGTCGTGATCACAGCGCACGAGATACTCGGTGCTTTCGTCTTGCCGCAGGGGGCCGTCTTCCAAAAAGATGGCCATGCGACAGTGCAGGTATTGCGGAGAAAAGTCGTGGCGAATGTAGTGGTACAGACGGGAGCGGCGTCGTCAGTCGGCAACGTACAGATCGTTTCTGGGCTACATGATGGCGACATGGTCATTCTGAATCCGGATACGTCGCTCTAGAACATGCTCACCCCAATTGATATAAAGGTCGGCTCATATCTCGCGCGCCGACAGATCAAACGCGCGAGTCGCTGGACGACCGGGCTCGTCGTATTCGTCATGGTCCTCACATTCCTCAACCTCGTGGTCGTCACGGGTATTTTGGTCGGGCTCGTGCAAGGTATCTCCAATCTGTATCGCGATCAGGAGACCGGCGATGTCGTCGTTTCGACCATGAAAACAGAGAATTATATCGAGACCAGCCAACAGGTCATTCAGTTCATTCGTGGACTGCCGCAGGTGGAGCGACTCTCCGCACGCTACGTGACCGGTGGGGAGCTCGAAGCAAACTACAAGACCCGCACCGATCAGAACGAGAAGCCGAATCAGACCGGTGCCAATGTCATCGGTATCGATACTATCGCTGAGAACGAATTCTCACATCTCGCATCGTTCGTGGGCGAAGGTCAGTACCTTTCGCCCACTGATTACGACCAGGTGCTCATCGGCTCGCAGCTTATAGACCGCTATTCCTTCGGTGGCGACGTGCCGGGCCTTACGCCACTCAAAGACGTCTATCCGGGTAGCAAGATCCGGGTTACGATCAACGGCTCTACGCGCGAAATGACGGTGAAGGGTATTATCGTGACGACCGCGAATTCGCCCCTCGCCATAGGTGTCTATATGCCGGAGGGGGAAGTGCGTCAGCTCATGGGCCGCGATGATTTCAATGTCAACCAGATCGCGATCCGCCTCAAGCAGGGAGTGGATCCTGGGCAATTCAGCGACCTCCTCAAAGGGAGCGGTGTTGCCAAAGTCGCGACCGTGCAGACCTTTGAAGAGGCGATACCCAATGGCATGGAAGAGATCAAACAGACTTTTGCAATGCTGGGCAACGTGATCAGCTCCGTCGGGCTCGTCGTCGCCTCGATCACCATCTTCATCGTTATTTTCATCAATGCCGTGACGCGCCGCAAATTCATCGGTATCTTGAAGGGTATCGGTATCAGCGCGGGCGCGATTGAGATCTCGTACATGATCCAATCATTCTTCTATGCGCTGATCGGCTCTGGTATCGGTCTCATCATCTTGTACGGATTCCTTGTACCGTATATCTCGGCGCACCCGATCGTGCTCCCGATCAGCAATGTCGTCTTGGTGGCACCCGCAAAGGACACGTTCGTTCGTATCGTGCTCCTGGTGATCGCGACCGTCATCGCCGGCTACATTCCTGCACGCATGATCGTGCGCAAGAATACGCTTGAATCCATTCTTGGAAGAAACTGATCATGGCAAAGATACAAGTGCGCAATTTGGTGAAGACCTTTACGACCGGCGAGATCGAAACGCGGGTATTGAAAGGCGTTGACCTCTCAATACAAAAAGGCGAGTGGGTCGCCATCATGGGCCGAAGCGGTGCGGGTAAGTCCACCCTCATGTACCAGATGAGCTTGCTCGACGATCCGACGAGTGGCGATATCTTGATCGACGAACGTCCCACATCAGGCATGCCCGATCATGAAAAGATACGGATGCGTCTGTACAAATTCGGGTACGTATTTCAGGATTACGCGCTCTTGCCAGAGCTTACCGCGCTCGAAAATGTCGTTCTGCCCCTGCTTATGGAAAAATATACTCGTGCCCAGGCCGAGGAGCATTCACGCAAAGCGCTTGAGAAGGTGGGGCTCGGGCATCGCCTCAACAATCTGCCGAGCCAGCTCTCGGGCGGCGAGCAGCAGCGGGTCTCGATTGCGCGCGCCATCGCAGAGACACCCGAAATTCTTTTTGCTGATGAGCCTACGGCCAACCTTGATCGCGAGTCATCGCAAACAGTGATGGATATTTTCTCCGGCCTGCACAAGGAGGGTCAGACGCTCATCATGGTCACGCACGAGGAAGAGTACGGTAAACTTGCGCAGCGCATTATCCGGCTCGATGACGGCAAGATCGTCTGACCATTCTATGGCCCTTCTACGGCCTTTTGATATAGAATGAATTCCTTGCGGGTATAGTTTAGTGGCAGAACGAGTGCTTCCCAAGCATTAGATCGGGGTTCGATTCCCCGTACCCGCACTTCCGAGAGTGGATATGGTATACTGATTGTCCTTAATCCCTAAATCCACGTAATCGTATGGTCGCGCAAAAAGAAGTAACCATTTATTCGACTCCCACCTGCCACTTCTGTCATGCGGCCAAGGATTTCTTCACCGAGAAGGGCGTGAAATTTACCGACTACAACGTCGCCACCGATCTCGAGAAGCGCAAGGAGATGATAAGTAAGAGCGGCCAGATGGGCGTGCCGGTCATCTACGTGGGCGATGAGCTCATCGTGGGCTTCGACGAAGAAAAACTCCGCGGGCTGCTCTCGATTTCTTAATTCCCCTCGTCCGGAATCGGACCGAAATCGTACCCTTAGGACGGGTCTGCACTATCCATTGTGCTACGAGGGGGAGGACGTTCAAATGGTATACTGCGTGGCACCGTATGGCAAAGACATCAAACATAGGGTTCAAAGAACTGGACGCCAAGCTCGATCGAGTTATCGATGCGATGTTGACGAAAGACGATGTTCGCAAGATCGTGCAAGAAGAAACTGCAGACCTCAGGAGGTCTGTCAAGGATCTCGTGACAGGTATCGATAAGCTTATAACCGCATTTGAAGAATTGCGGCTTGAATATGCTGCCATTAGCGTGCAACTAACGCGACATGAACGCTGGATTAAAGAGATCGCAGAAAAAGCGGGTGTCAAACTCGCCAACTACTGATCGACCGACCATGCCCCCGACCCATCCGCCACTGCTCGAAGAGATCCACCGCCTCACGGTCGAGAACAACCGCTTGCTCCACAAAATGCGCCGCGGCGCGATGTGGGGACGGATCTTCACCATTCTTTTCTATGCCGCGCTCATCCTCGCACCGATCTGGTTTTACTGGGCTTATCTCAATGACACCGTCCAGCAGCTTCTGCGAACCTACGACACAATGCAGGGCACAGGGCAGCAAGCGCAGAGCCAGTTCCAGGCGTTCCAAGAAGCGTTCAAACAATTCCAATCAAAGATCCAAAGCTTCGGGGCAACATCTTCATCTCAGCAATAGTTTCTGCGCGATTTTTTGGCATACACTAACTTTACGCGGTCGCGTACTTTAAGTGTATGGCGGTAGAACAGTGTACATAGGAGTATGGTACTCACTGATAGTTTTGGCTATCGGAAGTGTGATGATGAAAACCTGTTTTGATTGTGCTACAGTTTGCCGGTCATTGCTTGGGTAGCTCAGTTGGTAGAGCATTCCCCTGAAGAGGGAAGGGTCGCCGGTTCGATCCCGGCCCCAAGCACCAAGATCAACGTTGGAAGTACTGCTTAATTTTCTCCACATACGGCCGCTTTTCTTCCGGCGTCGGCCACCATGTGTCGGCGTGGTTGAGATACAAATTGTCTCCCTCATATCGCGGAAATATATGCTGGTGGTAGTGCCACACATTTTGATTGCCGGCCGGTCCGTTGTGCTGGCGCGTCGAGACACCATCACATTGATAGACGTCTTTGAGCGCAAGTGCGATCTTCTTTGAGATATCAAAAAGTGTGTGCCCGATATCTTCCGGCATGTCGTAAAGATTCTCGATATGAGTATTTGGAATAATGATGACATGTCCCGGATTCGTCCGCCACCATTTTCCCGATACGAAAGCGGTCGCAAGCTCATTTTTGAAAACAAGGTCTTCCGTCTGATTTCCTCTATCCGTCGGTTCACCGCGGATGATCTGGCACAGCGGACAAACATACTTTTCCGGCTCGTAATTGTACATACGTTGCATTGTACTCAGGTATAGCGAGTCGTGCACGCGGGGGCGTTTCGTGATAAAACGAAGGCGCGGAAGCGGGAGTTGTTTCTCAAGAAAACAGCGCGCGCCCGAACAGAATTGTTTGAGCATATCAATAGCGGCCTCATCGTCTAGCGGCTAGGACACAAGCTTCTCAAGCTTGGAACCGGGGTTCGATTCCCCGTGAGGTCAAAACGCTTTAAGACTCGATGCATGTCATCGGGCCTTTAGGCGTTTTCGGATCCTGATGGGGAATCGAAAGACGGAAGCGGGGTACCCGCAAGCTTGCGGGTCGCCGAGTCAGGCTCCCGATTTGTCCAAGCTTGCTTGGGTACAAATCGCAGTGCCCTTGGGGTAGTCGTGGAATTTTTCGAGTGACGGCGAGAAAAATATCCCTGACCGATTCCCCGTGAGGTCAAAAAGAAACTTCTTCGGAAGAAAGGGAAAATGCGCCACGCAGGATTCGTATGCTACCCTTGCCGGATAACACACTATTCACTGGTATGAGTACTGCGGCACTAGAAATTCTCGACGAAGTGCAAGAGGGCGTCATTATTGGAAAAACCTATTATAAACGTCCACTTTTATTTCGAGTTCTGGTCGGCATTCCCCTTATTTATTTACCGATCATAGTATCAATGCCGTTTGTGGTCATCGGTGTACTTTTGGTCCGCGGTCATTTACGGGCACTGGGAGCGCACAACATGAAAGGCTATTGGGAGTTTGTCCCGAGCTGGGTTTCTCACCGGTATATCTATGCCACCCAGCCTGTTCCCCGAAGCAATCCTCTTGCTCCCGGGCATTACAAGTGGTACTGGATCTTCAATTGCAAAGTATATTGTCCACTTTCGATTGCACTCCTTCGTTATTTTGTGTATCTGGTAAAAATCGTCGAGAATTGGTGGTGCCCATTCGAGCACTCGCGTAAGAAAGATTATGCGGACGCATCCATTGATGCTTCGTATTGGCACATCGACGAGCGTACAAAAGCGCTCCTTAATCCGGATGATCGGGACAATCCGATCTGGAACAAAGATGCCAGGATGCAAAGGTAGATCCAGAGTAGTGCCGATCCGTCCGCTTTTTCTCCCAAGAAGAATTAAAGACAGAGCCCGACCTCAACAGCCAGACACTGCCGCTTCGAGAACTATTCGATCCCGCTGATTTTTGCTAACATCGTGGCGGCACTCGATATACGTTTGCTTTTCAAATTTTGGGTATAGACCAATCGGCCGAGTGTGCGATAATCGCCGCATTGTATGGACAGCGACATCAAAAACATTGCGCTTGCCCCCGAGGGCAAAAAGCGCATCGAATGGGCGGAGCGCGATATGCCAGTTTTGCGGCAAGTCCGGGCTCGTTTTGAGAAGGAGCAGCCTTTCAAGGGCAAGACTTTGGCGGCGGTGCTACACGTCACCGCCGAAACGGCGAATCTCGCACGCACGCTCAAAGCGGGCGGCGCGGATGTTTTTTTGGCAGCGTCCAACCCGCTCTCGACGCAGGACGATGTAGCCGCCGCGCTCGTCAAAGATTTCGATATTCCGACCTTTGCGATAAAAGGGGAGACCAAGGAGCAATTTTTCCAGCATATCGAAACGCTGATAGCGCAAAAGCCCCAGCTCACCATGGACGATGGCGCAGACCTCGTCTCGACCATTCACAAATCACATGCCGACCTCTTGCCCAGCTTGATCGGCGGCACGGAGGAGACGACGACGGGTGTCATCCGCCTGCGCGCTATGGCAAAAGACGGTGCGCTCAAGATGCCCATCGTGGCGGTCAACGATGCCAAGACAAAAAACTTGTTCGATAATCGCTACGGCACCGGCCAGAGCACGCTCGATGGCATCATCCGCGCCACCGACATGCTCATCGCGGGGAAGACGGTGGTGGTGGCAGGTTATGGCTGGTGCGGCAAAGGCTTTGCCATGCGCGCCAAGGGTATGGGTGCAAGCGTCTATGTGACCGAGGTAGACCCGGTGAAGGCCCTGGAAGCAGCGATGGATGGATTTTCAGTGACTACGATGGAGAAGGCCGCATCGGTCGGCGATCTCTTCTGCACCGTGACCGGCAACATCGGGGTGATCCGCGAAGAGCACTTCAAAAAGATGAAAGATGGGGCAGTGGTCTGCAATTCGGGGCACTTTGATGTGGAGATAGACATCCCTGCACTGCAAAAGCTGGCCAGTGGTGTGCGCAAAGACGTGCGGAAATTTGTAGATGAGTACACAGTAGGCGGCAAACGGATCTATTTGCTGGCCGATGGGCGCTTGGTGAATCTCTCAGCGGCAGAAGGGCACCCCGCGTCGGTCATGGATATGAGTTTTGCCACTCAGGCACTTGCTTCAGAGTGGATGTCGAAGCAAAAGCTTGCCCCGGCGGTGTACGACGTGCCCGAGGAGATAGAAAACATGGTCGCCACCACCAAATTGGCCGCGATGGGGCACACCATCGACGTTTTGACCCCCGAACAGCAGAAATACCTATCTTCTTGGCAGGAAGGAACGTAGTAAGAAATATCGAGGGAAAATACCCAAAAAAACCTTATTTTGAGGCATTTAATGAATACCTCATGAGGCCACAGTTTGGTATTGACATCAAGCTTTGGTTATGTTAGTATTATCGGTGTAGGAGGAGTTCTTCCTACATCCAAATGCATTCAATCATTACAACGGCCTTAATGGGCTTTTTTATTTTGTCTGGCACGAGCTCAAGCGACGTCTTGAGTAAGACCACATCCTTCGCCTATGCTGAGGCGGTGCCGCAGACGTACGCCGTGAAGATGACCGGATACAACGCCGTGGCGGGGCAAACCGATGGCGACCCACATATCACCGCCAGTGGCGTGTATTCCGATGCCGATGTCGTGGCCGCGCGCTCGGTGGACCTCGCAGACGAGCTTCCCTTTGGCACAGTCATCGAGATCTTGGGACCCACCGCCACCTCGACCGACCCGAATTGCGGCTATGCGCTCGTCGAGCCTATGATCGGCTATCGCGTCATCGCGGATTCTATGCACCCGCGCAAGCGTGAGCAGATAGATATTCTTTTTCACACGGACTCGTCCGCGCTGGTGGGCGGTACGCGTCGAAATGCCGCCAATGCGCTCGGCATGTGCAAAGACATCAATGTTCGCGTCGTGGGCCAGATCGATATCAAGAAAATGCCCCGCAGCCAAATGGAGCTTGCCCAGATGCTCGGCCGCGCCTCGTTTGCAAGTGCCAACTAAAGTCTTGCTATAATCGTCTCATGCGCCCGCGCTCATATCGAGGGCGTTCATTTAGCAGGTATTAATCACTTGTTTTGTATGACAAAGACGATAGGGATAGTAGTGGCAGCGGTGGTAGTCCTCGGCGGTGCGTGGTACGTGATGAGCATGAACGCATCCGGGCCTGCAGCCCCGCAGGGTGCGGGTGATCAGGGTGCCGCGCAGAACAATGCGGGTACTGGGACGATCGGTAGCTTAATGGCGATGGGCGGGAGCGTGATGTGCGATGTCGACATCACGGGTGCCAACCCAGGCTCCGGGACGATCTACGTCTCGGGCGGCAAGATGCGCGGTGAGTTCACCGTTGCGGCGGCGGGTAAGACCATGCACGCCTCAATGATCAACGACGGGCAGTACATCTATTCATGGACCGACATGATGCCGCAGGGGATCAAGATGGCCGTCTCCGCAGGGTCGGGCACGAGCGGGAGCGCCAATCAGGGCGTCGATGCATCGACGCCGGTCAATTACACCTGCAACGCGTGGACAGCGGACACGGCCAAATTCATGGCACCGAGCGACATCAAATTCATGATGATGGGTAGCGCAGGCGCGTACTAGATCGGTCCCGTTTCTGTAGCAAACAAACACCCGCAGCTCTGCCGCGGGTGTTTTGCGTTCGACATGCTAGATTGTCCGACATGGTTCCGTGCAACGTTGTTGAGTTCAAAACCCCGAAAGGATTCGATCTGACAGGGCTTTGGTATGGCCCGCGCAAGCCACAACGTGTGGTTATTTTTATACACGGACTTACCGGTTCGGTCTTCAGTACGTTTCCGCGCATACTCGCCCCACATATCGCAGATCGAAAGACGGCGGTGCTCACGTTTAATAATCGCGGTTACGGTATCGTCAATAAAGTCTACAAAGCGGACGTAGAGTCTCAGAAAGCTTCGAAGCGCATCATTGCTGGAAGCGCGCACGAAAAATTCACTGATTGTGTCGACGACATTCAGGGCGCGTTGGATTTCGCCAAGAAAACGAGCGGTGGCAAGGTTTATCTCGTCGGCCATTCGACCGGATGCCAGAAGTCCGTTTACTGGGCGTACAAAAAGAAAAGCCGCGGGGTGAAGGGAATTATTCTCCTTGCACCGGTCTCTGATCATGCCGTCGCACAAGGGCGAAATGATCTCAAAGGATTGGTCCGCTACGCGCGTGATCTGGTCAAACAAGACAAAGCGCATCAGCTTATAAAAGGAGAAATCTATGATGCACAGCGCTTGCTTTCGCTCTACACGCCGGATTCTCCGGAAGAACTATTTACCTATGTACAACCGACGAAGCAACCGCGCATCTTGCGCTCCGTGCGAGTACCTATACTGGTGCTCTGGGCTGCGGAAGATGAATACAATGATCGTCCTGTCGCTCTGATCACCGATTGGTTCGGACAAAACATTCGGAGCTATCATCGTATCGTCGTCGTTCCGCGCGCGAAGCACAGCTTCAAGGGCGTGGAGAAAACGGTGGCAAGAGAAATTCGGAATTTCATCGATTCGTAAAAACCCGCAAGGCGTCGCCTTGCGGGTTTTTACGCCTAAAAAATATAAGGATGAGTAGTCCAGCCAGGACAAACAGCGCAAGTGAAGCAATGGCAACTCTATACGCTCCGGGAGCAGTACCCATCGTTGCAATAATACTTCCCCACATGAGTGGACCAAAAAACGTCGCGAATCGCTCCGAGAGCGTATAAAAAGAAAAGCCGTACGTCATGTCCTCTGGCGACAAGAGACTGCTCATGTATGATCGTGATATTGCAAAGAGGGCACCAACGAGAAAGCCCGTGGGTATGGTAAGCACCGCAAACGCCGCGAACGTGGGCGCAATTGCTAAAAGCGGGAGAACTAACATGCTAAGGGCAAGGGTAACCTTCAGCTGGGCTAAGGCACTAAAGCGGTCTCCAATCCACGCCACGGCTCCAGACCCGATCATGCACATAACCAAAACCGCCATGAGGAGGTATGATTTTTGAGCATCAGGCGCTGCAAATACTCGCTCAAGATATATTCCGTAGTTGTTGGTCAAGGTTATAAGGGCATCGTTAAAAAGAAAATATGCCGCAAGCATCGGTACGCTCGTGGATACGGAAAGGAATAAGCTGAACTTTTTGAAAAACTTTTTCGTTTCCTGACGAACATTCACAAGGTGAGACAGAGAAAATGCGGCAGTTCTCGGCTCCTTAAACAAAATCATCATCGGGAGCGCGAGTACGAAGAAGAGGATAACTGAAGGGATGAGAGGGGCCAGGCGAGAGTTTGATAGGGGGAGCATTATTGCAAGACCGACGATTTGTCCAAGAAAATTAGAGAAGTACCCGATGCCAGAGGCACGGGTGCGCTGTCTCGCCTCTGCCACATCCACGATCATCGCGTTATAAAAGACAAAAGAGAATTGGTAGAAATACTGTCCCGCAAGAAACAACAGAGCGATCGCAACGACATGTGCTCCTGCGTATGCGGCGATAACAGCGACCGCGTAGCTTGCCGCTGTCCCGATAGTGCAAGCATTGAGAAACATCTTATTACCTCCATATCCGTCTGCGTAGGAGGCCAGTACAGGTGCAGATATGAATAGTAAGACCGTCGCGATGGCGAAAAGGCCGTTGTACCAAAAATCCGACAAACCACCATCAATGACCAACCACTGCGAGAAATAGAGTATGAAATTAATATACACAAGAGAATTTGCGAAGTCGTAGAGAGACCAGAGGAAAAGATTTTTCCTATTCATGGTGCCAGCCTACCACGCTCTCTGGTGTCTAAATCTAGCCTAGATGGGCTGTGAAGCTCGCATTTGAAAAACCCGCAAGGCGACGCCTTGCGGGTTTTTCAAAGTGGCGGGTGGAATTCGGAATTTCGTAGATGCTTGAAAAGTGCTAGAATCCTGTTCCATGGAGGAGGGGATCAAGGTCATACTCGCGCCCGAGCACCTCGGTACCTTTTTGGGCATTCCAATCACCAACACTCTGCTCATGAGCTGGGTGGTTGTGGCACTTCTCATTGTCGTTGCGGTCATTGTGGGTAAAAAACTCAAGCTCATGCCTTCGCGCGTCCAACTCCTCTTTGAGTGGCTCGTGGAATTCGTGTATGACTACATCGCCGAGACCTTGGAGAGTCGCGCGCTCGCGCGCAAATTCTTCCCCTACTTGTGCACGATCTTCCTCTTTGTCTTCGTTTCCAATCTCATCGAATTCACGCCCGGCATCGGCTCTATAGGCTTTTTTGAGCACGACGGCGTTTTCGCGCCGCTCTTGCGCAGCGTCAATACCGATCTCAATGTGACCTTGATGCTCGCTATCCTTTCATTCCTGGTGATCGAGATCACCGGCATCGTGGTCATCGGCGCGTGGAAATATGGCGGCAAATTTCTCAATTTCCATCACGGCTTCATCGGCTTTTTCGTCGGCATCGTGGAATTCTTTTCCGAACTTGCGCGCATCATCGCCTTCTCGTTCCGCCTTTTTGGCAACATTTTCGCCGGCGAAGTGCTGATACTCGTCGTCACGCATTTCATACCCTACATCGGCCCCGTACCGGTGATGATGTTCGAACTCTTCGTGGGCTTCGTGCAGGCCGCTATCTTCGCCCTCCTCACCCTCTTTTTCATCAAGATCGCTATCATGGACCCGCATTGAGTTGCAGAAATTAAAGTATGATGCGCTTTTACTCTCCGTACGGTCGCGTGTTGCTTACCGACGAACGGAAACGGCACATCATCGCTTCGCATCCAGAGCTTGTACATTATTTCCGCCACTTCGCATTGACACTTGCAAAGCCGGAGCGCGAGGCGAATTCGGTGCATGATCCTTTGACCGTCATCTGCTACCGTTTTCTTTCACACCGTAAGAAATACCTAGCGATTGTCGTCAAAACAGGTCCGCACCCGTTCGTATTGACTGCGTATTTGGTAAAAAGGCTTAAGGGCAGTACACTTTAAACTATGCTTAGATACTTCTACGATAAAGAAGCTGACGTGTTTTATTTCTCGCAGGGTGTTCCGAGCGCGTCTGATGAGACTATTGAAGCGGGCGATGACGTGCTCCTGCGCATTGCTCCGCGCTCAAAGAAAGTTCGTGGCTTCACGCTTCTCAACGCTTCGCGCCGCTTACGCGGAACTTCACGTGCCGCGTCGCTTCCGTTTACGCTTGCGCCAATGCGATAGTTCTTCTTTCGTACCAGCCGCCATCTTTGCGCTCCTCACGCTCTTTTTCATCAAGATCGCCATCATGGAGCCGCATTGAAATGGGAATCGCCTGGGAAAGCGATTCCGCAGGCGAATAGGGAGTTTCGCACCTCAGGTCTTAAAGACTCGGTTGCGGTGCGTATACCTGAGCATGTCGGTATTTTTACCGTCAGCGACGGCCGCATCTGCAATTAAGGTGCAAATAGCATAGCCGATTCTGAATCCAAATTCGATCTCGAAACGGCCTGCTTCCGCTGGTGTGAGTTCGAGCGTCGGGCCCGTGCCGTCTTTTCTCGGCGATGCTTCTTGCAGCATCTTGCCGATCTCGGCGAAGGTTTTGCCGGTAAAGTGCACGTGCTTACCATTGAGCATGGCCATGTCCGAATCCTCATGCTGGGCGTTTACTCGAGAGATTATGTCAGCCTAATAATTCCGTGTCAAGGCGTTTGAATTCCTTAATTTGTGGTATGATTCTGACAATAATTATTATAAATATTCAGCACAATTCGACATTATGGAATTAGATTCAGCAAAGACCCTGGCGATGGCCATTGCCGTGGGTTTTGGTGTGTTGGGCCCCGGTATCGGCGTAGGATTAGTGGCAGCATCAGCATTGGAAGCTATCGGCCGCAATCCGGAGGCGGCGGGCAAAATTCAGCCGCTTATGTTTACCGGTATAGTATTCGCCGAAGCACTAGCAATCTTCGCCTTAGTAGTCGGCTTTATCGTCAAGTTCACTTAATTCGTGAAATTTTGGCGCATGACGTTGTTGGACATCGATTGCCAGGACTCATCGTACCCGCAGTACGTCTCGTCCCAGCAATCTCGTCCGCCTAGTCCTGCATCCAAAATTGCACGAATTACGATTTAAGGTATGTCAGATTTATTCGCAGCCTTTGGTGTCAACTGGAAACTGCTCTTGATACAAGCGGTGAATTTTGGATTGCTCCTTGCGGCGCTCTCATACTTCCTCTACAAGCCCGTTCTGAAAATCATCGACGAGCGACGGGAGAAAATAGCGGAGAGCGTGCGGGTGGCCGAAGCAGCCAAGCGCAGGCTTGAAGAGGCGAAGGAGGAGGGCGACAAAATGGTGGGGGACGCGGCAAAAGAGGCCGAAGGACTGGTCGCTGCGGCTCGTACGCGAGCCGATGAAAAAGGCAGCGAGATGCTGAAGGCAGCGCAAGGCCGCTCGGACGCGCTCATGGCGGAGGCCTCGGCGCGCGCCGAGGAGCAGAAACGCATGGCGATGCAGGAAAGCCAAAAGGAAATAGCACGAGCGGCGATGTTGGCAGCGGAAAAGATCCTGCAAAAATCTGCATAAGAGTATGGAAAACGCATACGCGCAAGCACTTTGGGGAATGGTACAAAAAGGCAAGAAGCCCGCCGAGGCGGTGCGTCTGCTCAAGACTTCGCTTGAGGTGCGCGGTCGCGCTGCGCTCTTGCCCAAGATCGCTCGCGCCTTTGCGCGGCTCGCGGCTCGGGAGGAGGGTCGCAGCAAAATGACGCTCTCGGTTGCGCGGGCAAAAGATGCGAAAAAGGCGATCAAAGAGGTCGAGAAGTTTTTGGCGGAGCAAAAAATCTCCGATGTTGATGTGTGCGAAGAAATCGATGAATCACTCATCGGCGGTTGGCGTTTGGAAGGACGGGGAGTGCTTGTAGACGCGAGCTGGAAGAAATCATTACTTTCGATATATAATGCCGCAACGCAATAAGTATGGCTGATTCAACCATTGTCGAGAAAATAATAAAGGAAATAGCGGGTCACTCGGGAGAGCGTCACGCGGAGCATGTGGGTACCGTCACCGCGGTGGGCGATGGCGTGGTGGCGATCGATGGCCTCGCGCGCGCGGTCATGAGTGAAGTTATCGAATTTGAAGAAGCGAAGGGCAAAAAATTGGAGGGCGCGCTTGAGAGCGAGGGACGCATTTTTGGACTCGTTCTCAATCTCGAAGAAGATCAGGTGCGTGCCACGATCCTCGGCGACACATCGCGCGTGCATGAAGGCATGACGGTCAAATCGACCGGTACCGTGCTCACCGTGCCTTCGGGCGAAGAGTTGCTCGGCCGCGTGGTCAATGCGCTCGGCGAGCCGGTAGATGGCAAGGGTCCGTTCAAAAATCCCACCATGATGGCCGTGGAGCGCGAGGCCAGCGGGGTCATCGATCGCAAGTCAGTTACGATACCGCTTGCCACGGGCATTGTGGCGATAGATGCGATGATCCCCATCGGCCGCGGCCAGCGCGAGCTCATCATTGGCGACCGTGCAACGGGGAAGACGACGGTGGCGATCGACACCATCATCAATCAGCGCAACGAGCCGGAGGCGACGCGCCCCATCTGCATCTACGTGGCGATCGGCCAAAAGGAGAGTAAGACCGCGCGCATCGTCGAACAATTGCGGCAGGAAGGTGCGCTCGGCTACACCATCATCGTGGATGCTCCCGCCTCCGCACCAGCCGCGCTGCAATTCCTTGCGCCATTTTCGGGCGTGGCAATCGGCGAATACTTTATGGACGCGGGCCGCGATGTGCTTATCATTTATGACGACCTCTCCAAGCAGGCGGTGGCGTACCGCGAGCTCTCGCTGCTTTTGCGCCGTCCGCCGGGCCGCGAGGCGTACCCGGGCGACATTTTCTACTTGCACTCGCGCTTGCTTGAGCGCGCGTGCCGACTCTCCGATGAAAAGGGCGGCGGCTCCATCACTGCGCTCCCGATCATCGAGACACAGGATGGCGACGTCTCCGGCTACATCCCGACAAATGTGATTTCCATCACCGACGGCCAGATATTCCTCGACGCGTCGCTCTTCAACAAAGGCAATCGCCCGGCTATCGACGTCGGTATTTCGGTGTCGCGCGTCGGCTCATCGGCACAGACCAAGGCGATGAAATCGGTCGCAGGCACCCTGAAGCTGGAGCTGGCGCAATTCCGCGAGCTCGAAGCATTTATGCAATTCGCGCAGGATTTGGATGCCACGACCGCCGCGCGTATCGCGAGTGGTCAGCGCATGGTGGAATTGCTCAAGCAAAAAAATGGCGCACCCATTCCCGTGGAAAAGCAGGTCGTCATTCTTTTCGCCGGGGCCAACAAATTTTTCAACGACGTCGCGATCGCACAGGTGCAAAAGACGGCGGGAGCATTCGCGGGGTACATGGACAGCGATCATGCGGACGTGCTCAAAGAGATCAAACAAAAGGGGGTTGTTTCCGATGACCTGAAGAAGACTCTCACCCGTGCGCTCGAAGAATTCCGGTTGGCGCACGCCGAGTTGTTCTCGGAAGGGAAATAACCTATGGCGAGCCTGAAGAATATATGAGCTCGGGTGAAAGTTTTGCTCCTGGGCCGCGGCAAAGGGATACGGTATCTCAAGAGCAAACACAATCCTCTCTCGAGAATATGCCAGAACGCTGGACATCAACCGGCGTGCCCGAGGATACGATAAATGTTTGGACCGGGAATATGGGCTTTGCGAGTTGGGGAAAGGTATCTTATATGGAGCCGGTCCAGCCATATGCGGATTACTTGAGAGGGCAATACGCCTCTGATCCTCCGTCCTACGAATATGCATTAAAGAACAGTAATCCGGAAACAGTTGCCCAGATCGATGCGATCGCCGCAGAATTCAATGCCGACCTGGATCGCATTAAAAAGGAGAACGATGTTGAAGCGGCTTTAGGGTTTGCTCATCGTGCGCATGTTATTTTCAGAGGACGAGAAGGCAAATTCTGATTCGTATGGCCTCTCTCAAAGCGATAAAGATAAAGATCCTCTCGTACAAAAAGACGGGGTCGGTCACCCGCGCGATGGAGGCGGTCTCGGCGGTCAAGATGCGCAAGGGCCAGGAGCGCGCACTTTCAAGTCGAGCCTACGCCGCCGCCGCGCTCTCCATACTGGAGCGGCTTGCAGGTACGGCGGACGTGGCTCGCCACGGGCTTCTTACACAGCGTAAAGGAAAGACCTGCGTCGTTATCATCACGAGCGACAAAGGGCTCGCCGGTTCCTTGAACAGCGGCGTGATACGCAAAGTCGAACAAGAACTCTTGAAACGAGATCTTGATAAAAAAGACATTGTTTTGATCGCGATTGGGAGACGTGGTGGTGATTATTTTGCTTCGCGCGGATACGACGTTCGTATGAAGCATGAGAATGTCGCCGACTCCGTTTCAGAATCAGAAATACGCATCGCGACCGACAACATCCTTGAGTGGCATGCCGTAGGAGAAATTGGCTCGTGTTTTGTCGCGTATCAGAATTTCATCTCCACGTTCGAGCAGCAGCCCACCGTTCGTCAAATTGTTCCGATAACTCCAAGTGGCATGCAAGAAATTGTTGCGGGTATCCGCCCTGCGCGCGGCAAGTATTCACCCTCCGAAGCCTTGGCGAAGGAGGGCGCGCCCGCCGCCTACACCATCGAACCCGATGCCGACACGGTACTTACAGAACTTCTGCCGCGCCTTCTCAATATCGCGGTTTTCCACGCACTGCTCGAATCCAAAGCATCCGAACACTCGGCCCGCATGGTGGCGATGAAAAGCGCGACCGACAAGGCCAAGGAAATGGCACACAATCTCACCCGAAAATTTAACAAAGTTCGCCAAGCGGCGATCACGCGCGAAGTATCCGAGATCACGAGTGGTATCGAAGCGATGCGATGATATGGAATTCAAGAAGCTACAAGACGCAATCCTTGCATCGTGGGTACGCTATCAGCAAGAACACAATATCAAGGGTCAGAGAGCCGAACATTACGTGATGAAAATCGGGGAAGAGTATGGTGAGTTCGTACAGGCCTACTTACGACACGTTAAATTTTGCAAGAAGAACAAAGTATTACCCAAGAAAGAATCGCAGCAACGGGTTGCGGAAGAGTTATCGGATGTGATCGGGTCTGCACTCATAACCGCGGATGCGCTGGGCATTGATATAGAAGCCGCATTGAAACGCATTTGGATCGATAAGTGATTTTCCTTCATGCATCACGCACGACGCCGAGGGACTCGACAATAAGTCCTTTGATCTCCATCGCGGAAAGAAGCACGTTGGCTTCGGTGATGGGGAGCTCGAGCGCGCGGATGAGTTCGTCGCGCGAGAGTGGGGAGGCGATAATATTGAGCACGCGGATTTCGTTTTCGGAGAGGTCGGTGCGCAATTCGAGAGCGGCAGATTTATTTTCTGTGAGGCCGAGTGTTTGCAGAATATCCGCAGCCGAAGTGGCGGCTTGCGCACCAAGGCGCAGGAATTGATGCGTGCCGCGGCTTGAATCGCTAAATATTGAGCCGGGCACGACGAGTAGATCGCGGTTGTATTCCACGGCGAGCTTGGCAGTGATGAGGCTGCCTGATTTTTCTTTCGCCTCCACCACAAGCGTCGCGTGGCAGAGCCCGACCATGATGCGATTTCTTTTTGGGAACATGTAGTCCATCGTCTTCGTCTCCGGTTCTTCTTCGGAAAGATGCGCGCCGCCCGCTGCAATTATTTCGCGCGCGAGAGCGCCGTGCGCTTTTGGATATATAACGTCCCAGTTGAGGCCGCTACCCGGCACCGCCACCGTCTGCAACCCATATTTGAGCGCGGCTTTGTGGGCCTCGGCATCAATGCCGTATGCAAGTCCGCTTACAACAACGATGGGGTATCCCGCGAGGCCTTTGATCAAATAGTCGACCGTCTGCCGACCGTATGGGGTGCATGCCCGTGCCCCGACCACCGCGAGCCATTTCTTATCGGTACTCGGCAACTCTCCACGGAGCCATAATTGTTTGGGCGGATCAGAAATTTCCCGCAAGAGCGAGGGAAAATCTTTCGGGGAGAGACGTTGCAATCCCTCTTTGGGCACGGCTGTCATGATGGTATTATCATACTATGGAGTTGCTTTTCAGTTTCGGAGCGTTCGCCGTCATCGCGCTTCTTGCCGCTGTCAGTCCGGGACCCGACTTTCTTGTGGTCTCAAAAAATGCCGTGGCCAATTCCCGTACCGCCGGCATGTGGACTGCGGTCGGGGTTGGCAGCGCGTTACTCATTCACGTCACGTACACACTCGTGGGTATCGGCTTGATCATTTCGAGATCGATACTCCTCTTTTCAATAATTAAAATTCTTGGCGCGTTGTATCTTATCTGGCTCGGGGCCACTATCCTTTTGTCGAAAGGGCAGGGTCAAATCTCCGCGCCGCACGGTGCGCCCACCTATAAATCCTCGCTCACTGCGTTCAAAGAAGGCTTTCTGACGAACGTCCTCAACCCTAAGGCGACCGTTTTTTTCGTAAGTATCTTTACGCAATTTGTTTCGCCCACACTTCCTAAGATCATACAGGTAGCATACGGCATTGAAGTAGCGTTCATTGTTGGCACATGGTTCGTTGCGCTCTCGATACTGCTTACCGTACCATTCGTGCAACACAACGTAGGCGCGATACAAGCGAAGCTCATGAAAGTAATGGGTGCAGCACTTATTCTCCTGGGCGTAAAAGTAGCATTTTCACACCGCTAATATGCTCGACATCAAATTCATTCGGGAAAATAAAGACATTGTCGCTGCGGGGGCGAAGAAAAAGCACATCGAGGTAGATCTTGACCGACTTGTAGAACTCGACGACCAGCGCCGCGCCTTACAGGCCAAGATCGACGAGCGGCGGGCCGAGCAAAACGTCGCGTCAAACGCGATTGTGACCGCAAAAGATGATGCCGAGAAGCAGCAACTGATCGCACGCATGCAGGGAGTCAAGGACACCCTCAAACTCGAAGAGGGTTCTTTGCAGGATGTCTTGAAAGAATGGCGCGCGCTCATGCTTACCGTCCCCAACGTGCCCGACATGTCGGTGCCTGATGGCGAGTCGGATGCGGACAACAAAGAAATACGAACTGTCGGAGATATTCCTACATTCGATTTTGAACTGAAGAATCATGTCGATTTGATGCTCATGCATGACATGGCCGATTTCGAACGCGGCACCAAGGTAGCCGGATTTCGCGGATACTTTCTCAAAAACGATGGTGCGCGGCTGATGTGGGCACTCGAGCGATTTGTGCAGGACCGATTTATGGCGCGCAGCGATTTCGTGCCGATGGTCGTGCCGAGCTTGGTGCGCAAAGAACCATTCGTCGGCACGGGATTTCTCCCGCAGTCGGAGGAGGACTTGTACAAAACGCAAGATGGTGAATATCTCGCGGGCACGGCCGAAGTCGCCTCGATGGGCATGTACATGGACGAAATTTTGGATGCCAAAGAGTTGCCGCTCAAGTTTTTCTCATTCTCCTCATGCTTTCGCCGCGAGGCGGGGAGCCACGGGCGCGACACCAAGGGACTTTTCCGTATTCATGAATTCGTCAAATATGAGCAGGTGGTGCTGTGCGAAGCATCGCATGAAGCATCGGTGAGGATGCATGAGGAGCTGACGGAAAATTCCGAAAAATTGGTGCAAGAGCTCGGGCTGCCGTATCGCGTGGTGGTGAATTGCGGCGGTGACCTTGGCCTCGGCCAAGTAAAAAAGTACGATATCGAAGCATGGATGCCGAGCGAGAAAAAATACCGTGAGACGCACTCATCTTCATATTTCCACGATTTCCAGACGCGTCGCTTGAATATCCGCTATCGCGATAGCGATGGCACGGTGCGCTATGCGCATTCACTCAACAACACCGCCCTTGCGCTTCCGCGCATTCTCTGCCAGATAGTAGAAAACTATCAGACTTCTGACGGTTCGATCACGATCCCCGACGTCTTGCGGGGCTACATAGGCAAAGATGCGATCCAGAAACATCGTTGATCTCAGGAATCGGCCAGGTCGTTCGTTGCGTCCGCGCACCGCATCCGTATCCCTCACTGAGAAAAAGCAGCGCATGCCGCTCCGGGCACGCCGCAGGCGTGTGCGTGCGCTTGTTGCTCTCATCGTCCTTATCGCTATTGCGGCGCTGTTATGGCTGGTTAGTTACGTCTCGTATCTGCCACGCTTCCAGGTCGGGAGTATCGCTGTCGTAGGCGCACAAAACGTACCGTCTCGTCTCGTGCAGGCATATACGGAAACGCTGGTGCATGACGGCGTGCGCCACTTCCTTTCGCAGGACAATATTTTTCTCATGAATGCCAAGGTCTTGGGGCGCGAGATCGTCGGCTACTTTCCGCGTATTAAGTCAGCACAAGTGGATCGCGAGTCGATGCTTGCCACCGCGCTTACTATTACGGTCGTCGAGCGTACACCGTTCGCGCTGTGGTGTTCTGATGCCAATGATTGCTATACAATGGACGAATCAGGATTCATTTTCGCGTCAGCGATCGCCTCCTCCACAGAGCAGTATGTATTTAAGGGTAGCATGTCGATATCCTCAAGCAGCAACCCGATCGGCCACTCGTTTGCGCTCGCTCACTTACCCGGCATCTTAGCTCTGCTCCAGATACTCTCGCAAGCGGGATTTACTCCGCAGGGCGCGACCCTCGTCAACGATCAGGACTTCTGGGTCCCGCTCAAAAACGGATTTTACATTAAAGCTTCGTTTGGCGAAGATGCCGGCGCCCTCGTGCGCAATCTCCAGCTCATCCTCTCATCAGATGCCATCCAAGGCAGAGAAGATCAGGTAGAGTACGTCGACCTGCGTTTTGGTAATCGCGTGTACTACAAGCTGAAAGGGGGGAGCGAAACGAAAGCTTCGCAGTGATCAGAACCCCATCGTGAAGGTCATCGGGCGGGCGGACTCGGCGAGCCACTTTGAAGTATCGAGCTTGATTTCGCGGATCTTGCCGAGCTCTTTGTACTTTACGTGTCCTTTTTCGATTGCGAAGTCGAATATCTTTTTCGTGAGTTCGACGTCTTTGAGACAATACTCGCGTACTTTTTCTACTTCGCCCGCACGCCACCATTTGACCGACTGCGCACCGCCCGCGCTCTTATTCTCGCCGAGCGTGCCTTCGGCCACCGCGTCCAGCTTGATGCGACGGCCGAGTGTCGTGTGAATTTCTTTAAGCAGATCTACTGATTTGATACGCGAGAGATCGCCCGGATAATATTTGTTCAAAAGGGGAATATCAAAATGATCTGAATTATAGCCAACCAGTAGATCAGTTTTCTCCAATATTTTCCAGAGTTGTGGCAGTTCGCCCTCGATATAGCTCGAATAACCGGTTTCCGAATCATGAATGCCAACCAAAGCAATCGTAAGAGCAGCGGGGTCACTGCCACCTGTCTCACTGAACCAGTTCGCGGTTTCAATATCAAAAACGATGGTCCGCATAGTTATCCCAATGCGGAGAAGAGGTGGCCAGAAATAGCGTCTGCAGCGAGCGTGATCTCATGCCCCGTGGCGAGATTTTTGATGGTGTAGCGGCCTGAGTCGCGCTCTTTTTGGCCCACCGCGATGACGAACGGTACTTTCATTTTGTCGGCCTGGTGTATCTGGTCGCCGATCTTTTTGCCGGAGAAATTGACTGCCACTGCCACGTCTTCGCGACGGAGGTCCTGTGCGAGCTTGACCGCGTGGCCGCTCGCTCCTGCCTCGACCACGCATATCATGAGCTCAGTAGCGGGTGCGTAATCGGGCATCAGATTGTGGCTTTCGAGGAAGTGTCGCGCGGTGACGTCGCCCATGCCGAAACCGACTGCGGGGATCTTCTCCCCGCCGAATTGCGCGAGTAATCCATCGTACCGGCCACCGCCGAAGAGCGAGCGATTGTTGTCTTCATGCGTGTCGAAGACCTCGAAGACCATGCCAGTGTAGTAGTCAAATCCGCGGGTAACCTTGGTATCCACGACCATGTTGTGGATACCCATGTGGCCGAGGCGCACGCGCAGATCTTCGAGATAGGCGGTAGAGGTCGTGCGATCGAGTTCCTCCACGAGTGAAGCTGATTTTTTTGCGCCAACGATCTCAGTAAGTGCTTCTTCGAATTTCTCTACCTTGCCTCGGCGGTCCAAGAGTCGAGTGACTTCGGCGCTTACATCTCCCGCGATATCCATCCGCTCATAGAGTGCGTCCAAAATGCGCCGATCGGACACCCGTATCTCAAAATCGCGCTCATCGGCTCCAAGCGAACGCAATACCCCATGCGCCACCGCGATAATTTCTGCATCAGCCTCGATAGAATCCACGCCCACAATATCGGCATTGAGCTGCCAGTGTTCGCGCAATCGGCCACGCTGCGGGCGCTCGTAGCGGAAGACGTTGGCGATGGTGTACCAGCGCGCAGGGAAGGGAATATCACGCGATTTGGCCGCTATCATGCGAGCGAGTGTGGGTGTCATTTCGGGGCGCAAGGTCACTTCGCGTCCACCACGATCGGTGAAGGTGTAGGTCTGCTCATTCACGATCTCGTCGGAAGTCTTCGCGCGGTAGAGCTCCGCATGCTCAAGAATACTTGCGCCATATTCTTCGTAGCCGAAAAGCTCGCACACCCGCTCCATGTGTTCGAAGATGTAGCGCAGGACGAACTGATCTTCCGGATAAAAGTCGCGCACACCCTTGTATGCCTCTTGCGATACCGCTTCGCGTTTTGCCATTGCGTCAGTATATAGCTTCTAGCTTTTAGCTGCTAGCTTTTAGGAAATGTGATTCTTTCGTTCTGTACGCTACAAGCTGGTCCCTAAAAACTACCCAGTGATATACTCATTTTTATGAGGATCACCAACGATTCGCGCTTCGCGATACGAAGATCATTTTTCCCCGGCTTAGGCGATGGATTGTTCGCTGCGTATTCTCTACCACAAGGCGAGTTCATTTTGGAATACGAAGGTGAGCGCATTCCGACTGGCACGGCAGAGGATACGGGTTCTCGCTACCTGTTTCTGATAGATGATGCATGGACGATCGACGGGCCAGTGCCCGGGAACACGGCAGGATTCATCAATCATGCCTGTGAGCCCAATTGTCAGGCCGTTCTTGAGGACGACCGTATCATGATCTACGCGAAGCGCGATATCCGCTCCGGCGAAGAGCTCACACTCGATTACGGCCCGGAATATTTTGACAGATTTATAGCCCCGGTGGGCTGTAAGTGCACGATGTGTATCAATCTGCAGCAGCGCGAACTGAATTGAGGATGACGACGATATCGATCACTTCCTGAATGATGGCACCCTCTACGGGTGGAATGAAGCCGAATGCGGCGAGGCCCATGCCAACGACGGAAAGCGCGATACCGCCCCAAATGCTTTGTCGCGCGATGCGCGTACTGCGCTCAGCGGTGTCGATGAGGTGCCTCACCAGGGAGACATCGCTGCTCAAAATAGCCACACCCGCGGCCTCGATCGCGGCGCTGTTCTCAGTACCCGAGAATACGACACCTACGTTGGCGTGCGCGAGCGCCGGCGCGTCGTTCAGCCCATCGCCGACCATGATGACGGAACGACCTTGCGCACGGGCTTCGTCGATAATCGCAAATTTTGATTCGGGCGTGAGCTCAGAGCGGATGGTGATCCCGAGGCCTCCGAAAAGACGTTCAGCGTTCTGTCGGCGGTCGCCCGTCAACATTTCAATATCGAAACCTCGCCTCTTGAGTGCACTCAATATTTCCGCGACACCCGGTTTCATTACATCCTCGAAATGCAGCCGTCCGAGCTCCCGCGTCCCTTCATACAGCGAAAGTACGATGCCACTTTCGGCGACTGGTGACTTCATTATGCGGTAGCGAGTGCCCTGCACTATGCCTTCGATCCCTTTGCCGATCGTCTCGACGACCTGCGTACTTTCGAGTGCGGGAGCGCTCCGTTGTGCGCGAGCACTCTGAACGGCCCGCGCGAGCGGGTGGATGGAATGGAATTCGATCGCGGAAGCAATCGCGAGGATGTCTTCCTCGCTCATGTGGGCGAGCGGCTCGATCTTGGTCAGGGCGGGCTCGCCCAGCGTGAGCGTGCCGGTCTTGTCGAAGTAGATCGCCCGCGCCCGCGCGATCTCTTCGAGGATCGCGGGCCGCTTCACGATCACGTTTTTGCGTGCCGCGCGCGAAAGGCCTCCGATGAATGCAACCGGTGCCGCAATAAGAAGTGGACAGGGTGTGGCGATGACCAGGACCGCGAGTGCGCGAGCAAGCTCACCGGTCGCAAGCCATGCACCTCCCGCCAACAGAAGCGCTATGGTGGTGAAGGGGAAGTTGACCTTTTCGGCGAGCCGGACCATGCGCGGCTGATGCTGTTTGGCTTCGGACACCAGGTTCACGATCTTCATGTAGGTGGAATTCTCAAAACTACTCTCCACCGCCATTTCGAGGGTCGGTCCCACGTTGATCACACCGCTCTTGATGAAAGTACCTTTCACGAATGAGACGGGGAGTGCCTCTCCGGTGAGATTCGCTTCGTTCAAGAGTGCCTCGCTCGAGCGCAAGGTGCCGTCGAGCGGTACGAGCTCATTGGGTCGCACGACGATGATGTCGCCGATCTGCACATCTTGTATTATTTTTTCCACGGTGGAAGCATTGGGCAGACGTACGATGCAGGTCTTGGGAATACGTTCGGCGAGTGCGCGCAAAACACTTTCGGCGCGACGCGACGCGTATTGATCAAGTGCCTCACCGCCAATGATCATGAGTGCCACTACTGCACCGGCCAGGTATTCTGCCGAGGGAAGCGAGACCACCATGGCCAGAAAGGCGATGTAGTCGAGCGAGTAAGCACCCTCACGTATTTTCTCTATTGAATTCCACCCGATCTTGCAGAGGCCAACGACGATCGCGGCTATCCACAGGGCCCCGAGGCCCGGGACGAAGCCCACTGTCAGCAAAGCCAGCACCCCAAAGGGGAGGCGGAATTCCTCGCGACCCAGTAATTTCATAGGCCGCATTGTAGCAGAATGCGTGCTACAATAGCGGCCATGAAGAACGGCGTACGTATCTTTTGGGGCGTTATCATTACACTCATAGTTCTTGGTATAGCTGCCTCTCTCATGGTGTCGGCACGGCCCAACAAGCTCGACACGTTTGCACAGTGCGTAAAACAAAGCGGAACCATATTCTACGGCGCGTTCTGGTGCCCGCATTGCCAGCGCACGAAGGCGATGTTCGGTTCGGCAGCGAAATACCTGCCCTATGTCGAGTGCTCCACCCCCGATGGCCAGGGCCAAACGCAAATCTGCAAAGATAAAGGCATCACGACCTACCCGACGTGGGTGTTCCCCGACGGCTCGACATTGACGGGCGAACACACGCTCGCAGAACTCTCCACGGCTTCCAAGTGTCCGCTGCCGCAATAACGTTTTAATTTGTTGTAATGCGGTAAAACGCGAAAACATGAATTTTGAGTCACTAAATTATATTCTCGCGCTCGGCACGATCGGGCTCCAGATTCTTTCCGTTGCATTTCTTGCGGTATTTTTCCTGCAGAAAAAAATGCCGGATCTGCGAGGCATTGGACATTTTCTGAATCGCTGGGGACTATGGATCGGATTCTTGCTGACGCTTGGTGGCACTGTGGTGTCGTTTTTCTACTCCGACGTTCTTGGATTCATTCCGTGCTGGCACTGCTGGATCCAACGCGTCTTTTTCTTCCCGCAAGTCGTACTCTTTGCGGTCGCGTTGTGGAAAAAGGAACGCAGCATCGCCGACTACTCGATCGCTCTGTCGGTACTCGGAGTCATTGATGCGTTGTATCAGCACTACATTCAAATGGGCGGTACATCGGTTTTGCCGTGTCCCGCATCCGGCGGCGATTGCGCGCAGCGCTTCATCTTCGAATTTGGCTACATCACATTCCCTCTGATGGCCGCTTCGCTCTTCGCGTTCCTTATCGTGCTGATGTTGTTCGTCCGTCGGCGCTAAAGCACCGGCTCAAGTAAGCGCTTCTTGAAGAAGCGGCCTTCCAGCGAATACCGGTCGTAGCCGTGGAGGAAGAAGGCGATATTGAGGCCGATGAGGACGAGATGCGGCCAGACCGCTTCGCCGAAGTACCATAGTGAGAGGAAAAGCCAAAAGAGGAAGAAGAGCGCGTTCCAGCGAATTTCGATCCCGATGATATAGAAGATCCCGATGAGCGATTCAATGATGAATGCGCCGAGCACAATGAAGAGCGGATCGAACGGGAAGTAATTGGTCAGATGATATGTACTGATGGTATCGAGCGCAAGATTCGAATGAATGAATTTGGCGAATACGGCTGCGTAGATGATCGATATGCCAAACGCGATGCGCAAGATCGGCCACGAATATTTCTCGACTTTGTGAATAGACCTGCGAACCCACGCAGGCAGCCGTGGCGTGTCATCAAGTAGAGAATACAGTCCGCCGCCGGCCAGGAGTACGAAGAGTACCTCACCATAATAGTTGGCATACGTCGGTGCGTAGGTGGTACGCTCGACAAGAAAAAGCCAGAGTGCCGGAAGGAGCAGAATGGCTCCGACTCGCGTCCATATGCCGAGTGCAATGAGCGCTCCCGAGATATAAAGGATCGTTTGCAGAATCATGACGCCATTCCCGTCGAGCGCGTAAAACGGGAGCTCGGGTCCAAACAGCGCGCTGTTGTACGCGCAGGCGATGAGCGAAATGCCGAGTGTAATGCGCGCGACGGGAGCTGCATATTTTTTCATCCGCCCGAAAAAAGGCGCGAAGCGCTCTTCGAGCGAATGGAAGATCGACATGAAGAAGATCGTGGAGAACCCGACAAAACAGATAAAGCCCCACAAGAAAAACTGGTATGTGTTGGTGGCGAAGGCGTCGAGTGGGTTTGGTGAGATGCTCGCGATATCATGCGCGATCGTTGCCGTATCGAGCACGTATACCTCATGCGCCAGAGCGATCATGGGTGCAAGGAGCGAAATGCTCGCAAGAAAAGGAAGAATTCTACGCATGGTGGATCATCGAACGCTCAATATCCTGCATTGTACCGCCGATCTTTTTACCTGGATTCAAAATGCCGAGCGGATCGAAGATTTTTTTCACTTCTGCGAATAATCCGACGATCTTTTCCCCGAACATCATCGGCAGATACGGCGTCCGGATGATGCCATCGTTGTGCTCGCCGGTTATGGAGCCATCAAATTTCTTTACCAGTTCGTAGACCTTGGGCTGGAGCTCGATGATCTCACGACGATCTTTTTCTTTGCCCAGATCCATGAGCGGGATGATATGGAAATTGCCGTCGCCGATGTGGCCCGCGATGGTGTAGAGGAGGTGATGCTGATCAAGTACTTTGTTCAATTCGGGAATGAATTGCGGATAGTCGTCGGCGCGGATCACGAGGTCGTCGATAAATGGGCATGCGTAGAGGCCATGCAGATTTTTGCGCAAGAGCGCGAAACTCTCGCGCCGTATAGTCCAGTATTTCTTGGCGGCGATCTCGCTGCTTGCCATCTTGGTACGTACTGCCAGTCCTTTGAGCGCCATGCGAGCATCGCGCACCTTCTCCACTGCATCTTCCGCGCGATCCTCGGCGAATTCCGCCATCAACACGAACTTGGGTACGCCGCCGCGCAGTACCATGAGCGCTTCGGGAATGAACGCGAGCCCGAGCTGTATCATTTTGATGAATCCCAATTGGGAAATGATCTGTGGTATGAAGCGCACCGCGAGCTTGAAGGTGTGATCATCGTAGGATTCAAACGATTCTGGCTGCAATTTCATCACGCGGTGCACGATGTCGGGCAGGATGCCGATGTCGGAGAGGAAGACGACAAGCATCGCGCGGTGCTCCCTGGTTTTCACCAATCCGAGTGTCGCTGAGGTAAGGATAGCGAGCGTGCCTTGCGAGCCGGTGATGAGTTGGGTGAGATCAAATATGCCACGCTTTTTGTCTAAAATATTCCACAGTGCGTAGCCAGCGGAATTCTTGCTTACATTCGGGCGTGCCGCCCCGATCTCTGCGGCATGTGTTTCTACCAGCTGGTGCACCTTGTGATAGATCTTCCCCTCGAGTGTCGGCTCTTTCTCTTTGATGGCCAACTCGTTCATCGAAATGGGGTAGAACGTGGCATGTGAGCCGTCTGAGAGTACTACATCAAGTGAGCGCACATAATCGTTCGTTTTCCCATATCGCAAGGTCAGTTCTCCACCGGAATTATTTGAGACCATGCCGCCGATCGCACACAACTCCCGCGAGGCAGGGTAGGAGGGGACTATTTTGCCGACGCTCCGAAGTGTGAGCTTCTCAAAATTGCGATAGTATGCGCCGGGCTCGGCCGTAGCGTTCTCGCCCTCAATGGGCCCGATGCCGTTCATGTATTTGGTGAAGACCAGTGAGATGGAATCAGTGAGTGGGCCGCCCGTCATGTCGGTGCCGGCGCTGCGCGGGGCGAGCGAAATATCCTCGCCTGCCTCCTTGGCTTCGTGCACAAATCGCACCACCGCTGCTACATCATCGGCATCTTTGGGAAATACCACGACGCGCGGCGCGCGCTCAAAGATACTCGTATCGCGAGAATATTTTTGTATGCTCACAGCGTCATCCACCGCATCCCCCTTGATGAGGTGAGCGATTTGCTCACGCAAAGTCATTGCGAAAGTATAACCGAAAAAAGACGAAGGGCCGCGATAAAATACACGCGGCCCCAGATTTGTCATTCCAGCGTTCAGTCGCCGTTAATTGTTTTTTGGCAGTTTCTCCTTTTCCAGAGTTTCGCGGATTTCGTCGCGCGTCATGGGCGGGCGGCCCGCGTTGCGGTCGCCGTAGAAACCCCTGTCGGTCCGCAGCCTTTCGTGCTCTGCGTTGCGAGGAATTTCTGACTCAGGAGCACTGGGGCTCCAGCCTCGATTAGCCATGGTTTAACTCCCGGCAAGTGTTCAGCAACTTTTATTATCCCTCATTTCTCTGTATTTTGCAAGTTTGTCTTTGAATAAGCGCTACAATACTAAAGATGATCCTGTTCCTCATATCATTCGTCGCAGGCGTACTTACCGCGATTGCGCCGTGCGTGCTGCCGCTTTTGCCGGTGATTGTGGGTGGTTCGATTGCATCCTCCTCTGCCCAAGGCTCCGGAAGGACAAGGGCGATTACTAGCGCTGGCTCACTTGGGATTTCCGTCATCGTGTTCACGTTGCTCCTGAAAGTCTCAACGGCGTTCATCAATGTGCCGCAAACCGCATGGCACGTGATATCAGCGGCGATCTTGATCGGCTTTGGTATCGTCATGGTCTTTCCCCAGATATGGGATCGGCTCGGCTTCGTGAATAAGATGAATATGAGGGGCAACAAGCTACTGGCTACGGGCTACAAGCAGAATTCCTTCTGGGGCGATGCGCTTATGGGCGCCGCACTGGGGCCGGTCTTTGCAAGTTGCTCACCGACCTATTTCGTCATTCTCGCCACGGTTTTGCCGGCAAGTTTTCTTATGGGATTGGCAGATCTTTTCGCCTACGCCGTAGGTCTATCAGGATTCCTACTCCTTATCGCGCTCGCCGGCCAGCGGCTCGTTGACCGGCTGGGCGTTGCTACCCTGCCTGGCGGATGGTTCCGTCGTAGCCTCGGCGTGATCTTCATCATCGTGGGGCTTGCGGTGGGCACCGGGGCGGAAGCACGATTGGAAGCCTACCTTTTGAATAATGGATTCGACTTTTCGTTCATCGAACAGCGTCTACTTGGCGCTCCCTCTGGATCTTCGTATCAAAACGCTACATCGACAGCATTTCTCTCGCCGGAAATGAAAGCGGGGACATTGCCGAAAGCCCCAGAGCTTAAAGGTATCGACGGGTATATAAATACGGGTGGACAGCCGATCACTATCGCTCAATTCAAAGGAAAGAAAGTGCTGCTTATTGATATCTGGACCTACTCGTGCATCAACTGTCAGCGCACGCTGCCGTATATCAAGATGTGGTACGACACCTATGCTGATCAGGGCCTTGAAATAATTGGTGTGCACACGCCCGAATTTGCCTTTGAGCGCGTGCTGGCCAATGTGCAGCAAGCAGTAGATGGATTTGGCATCAAATATCCGGTCGTACTCGACAATGAATACGCCACCTGGAACGCCTTCGGCAATCAATTCTGGCCACGCAAATATCTGATCGATATCGACGGCTACATCGTCTACGACCACGCGGGCGAGGGGAATTATGACGAGACGGAAAAAGCAATCCAAAAAGCACTTGCCGAGCGTGCCACGCGCCTTGGCACCGCAATGCCTACAGAAGCTACCTCAGGAGCGCCTACCAACGTGGTGAGTGTGGATCAAACACAACTTGGCTCGCCCGAGACGTATTTTGGTGCAGCGCGCAATGAGCACCTGGGTAATGGTGTTCAGGGCAAGCAGGGTATGCAAACGCTCACGCTTCCGGCCACCCAGAATGCGAACATGCTCTACCTCGGTGGTGCATGGAATTTCAGCGCGGAGTATGCGACCAACGTGGCCGCAGGCGCAAAAATTCAATTTCTCTATAAGGCCAAGAATGTCTATTTCGTGGCAGCCGCGTCAAACGCGGTTAAGATCAAGATCACGCGCGATGGCGGGCAGCCGCTCGGCAATGCACGCGGCAAAGATGTGGATGCCAATGGCGAAGCAACAATTTCAGCCGATACGCTCTATGAACTTATCGGTGACTCAGCCTACGGCGTTCATATTCTTGAGATCGAAGTAGAAGGCACTGGCCTGCAGGCGTATACATTCACCTTCGGCTAGTTGGCAAATTTTTGCAACCATTGACGAAATGCTCTAAATATTTCATTCTTGCGCAAGAATCTTGATGTATCGCTAAATCGTTTCACCCGAAGAGGAGTGTTAAATCAATGGCAGAGATTGTGCCGCTGTTTGGGCCGCGACCAAAACCGGCCGCAAAGCCCGAAAGTTCGGATCCTACGCAACAACCCGCCGACGAAGGCAAATTCGATATTGATGCTGCCATCGCAAAGTTAGAAGCTTTGGGCGAGCGCGGTAAACCTCTCGCCGCGTTCTTCCGGATGCGCAAGTATCTTGACAGCCTCGTCGATTCGCACATTCCGCACAAAGTCCTCGAACAACGCCGTCTCGTCGTGGGCGCGATGACAGAGGATGAGCTTCGCGCGGTGGCCGTAAACAGCGGCCCTGCAGATTGGCAAGTCCACCCGTCTTACTTTTGGGCGGTTATCGACGAGCTCGAAGAGCGCATCAAATCACGGCCGCTGCGTGCCGAGTGAAGAAGACCCAACGTGTCGGTCGTCTCTTCGCTCGGCACCGCGGTCTTTTTCTTTTTCCACATACAGACATTTTGCAAAACGTTTGAATGTGAAATACTTTTTATATTGGTATGGCGATTAAGAATCTGCGCAAGGTAGAACGCGTGGTGAAGGGATTTGCGAATCATCGGCGCCTCGAGATACTTCTGCTGCTTCAGCGTGAACCCGAACATTCAGTCGAGGAGATAGCAGAGATATTGAAAATCGGCTACGAAAATGCCTCAGACCATGTGCGGAAGCTCGCCATCGCAGGGCTCGTAATGAAGCGCAACGACGGCCGCAGTGTGCGCCACAAGCTTACGGCCCGTGCCCACGACGTCCTAACATTTTGCAAAAAATTAGAATGAGAGATTGGTGTCAGAATAGTGAGATGAACCAGATCGGTTGAAACGCAGAAAAGCTTCGCTCTCTCCGAGATGCTAAGCTAAGAAGCATGAGCAGAGGCACTCTATTTCATGATTGATACTCGTCCAACAGTTCTTCTCGCTGCATATCGAGGCAGGAGCATAACCGCCGATATTCTGCAGCTCTTCAAACAAGCGAATTGCATCATAGACGTGCACAACACGAGACGGTCGCTCCTGTCCAAAAGCCGGGCGGTGCGCGCATGGCACACGGTGAGTGTTCGCAGACAGAAAGATTACGGAGAGGCGCTTCTTTCTCATATTTTGCGTTCTTCCTACGACTGGATCGTCATTCTGGACGATCACACATTGCGAATTATGAATGAATTGATACAAGACGACAAGATCGCACGAAACATATTGCCGCTCTCAAAATTAGAGAATCGCTCCGTACTCGGCTCAAAAGTCGCTCTCGCACATCTCAGCACCACATACGGCTTGTCTGCGCCACCGTCTGTGATCCACATACTCGGAGAAGATATAATGGCCGGGGTCGCACACGTTTCTTTCCCGCTTTTGCTCAAAGTTGATGAGAGTAATGGCGGACAATGGATGTCTCGCTGCGACAATGAATCCGAGCTTCGTATAAAATTGCGGGAATTGCCGATGGAGCAAAGGAAAGGGAGAGGGGTAGTACTGCAAAGATACATACAAGGAGAGAGCATTGCCGGTGAGGCCTTATACAAGCAGGGTTCCTTATGCGCGTACGCAACCTCAAAGGTTGAACAGACCATTGGCGGAGAATTCAGCGCGTCGTGCGTTCGGCGGTATTCGCCGCACCCTCAGGCGGTAGAGGCGATGCGTCGTGCTGGGGAGAGTCTCGGCATCAACGGTTTTTGTAGCTTCACGTTTATGCGTGACGTAAAGGCCGACGTGTATTACCTCGTCGAAGCCGATATGCGTCCACATGCATGGTTCACACTTGCGCGATTCGCGGGGGTTGATTTTTCGTCCGCAATACGGGATTATCTATCTCACTCCAATACTGCGGTCATATCCCCAACTATGCCGGATACCTCCGCGGAAGTGCGGTATTTCGAAAGAGACGTGTATCGGATGATGCAAGGCAGAGATCTTGCCGGGCTCGCACAATGGATCTTTAACACCGAAGGCAGGTGGAGATTTATCCCTTTGTACGATGTGAGGTCATTCATTTTCGCTCTTGAAGAGCTCTTGTATCCATATGTCTATCGGTTCGTTTCTGCGCACCCTGCTGTCGGCGTCACTAAGAGGAACGTAAAGCATGCGTTCAGTGTGTTCAGGCAGAGCAAGCAGCCAAAAGTTCGTCAATGATGCCCTGCGTTTCCTGTGGCCCGCTGGTCGAGCGTGTCTGGACGCCGGTTTCGATGACCACGTAGTCGTTGCCGCCGGGGTAGAGTGCGTCGCCCACGTAAAGCATTTGCTCCACAGGTATCTGGAGGCGCCCGGCAAACCAGCGCACGCCATGCGTCTTGTTGACCCCCTTGTGGGTCACATCGATGGTGGAGGCACCGCCGATCAGGATGTCGAAATCGGGTATCTTTTTTTGCAGGTGTTCCACCAGTGTCCGTCGTTTCGACTGGTCGGGGTCCCAATCTCTCTTTATATCTGCTGGCGCATCGAGCCCGACGGCGGTGAAGGCCACCTGAGCCTCACGATCAGATATTTGTATACCATAGTGCGGCGTCTCTTTGAGCAAAGGCAATTCCACCAAGAGTTCCTCGAGCGCATCTTTGATGTGCGCTCGTTCATCTTCGGTCAGCGACAGATTGTATTCCATCTGCCAGGTGCCGTTCTTGAAGAGGTAGCATTGAGTAGAGCTGTTGGGAAAGAGGTAGAGGCGCTCTGGTGCCGGGAAGTGTGCCAGCACGTCTTGTTCGATACGGGCGAATCCGGCTCCCGAAATGATGGCGACGGGCCGCAGGGCGGCAAGGCGGGAGAGGCGCTTGAGCATCTCGGGCTGAAGTGGCTGGAAGCTCTCGCTGAGCGTCTCATCGAGATCGAAAAGTATGGCTTTCGGACAGATCATTTCATGAGATTATCACAATATGCCGACTTTTGCTGACTTTTGCTATGTAATCTCGTCTGCTATAGTCGCCCGCAGGCGATAATCGTAAGGACCTTCCCATGAGCGAAGTGGAAGAACGGATCGGGGAAATGTATCCTTCGATGCTCCGCTTTGCGCGGAAGTTAACGAGGGACCAGGCGAGGGCAGAAGATCTGTGCCAGTCAGCATGTGAACGTGCCCTGAGTCGTGAGCACCAGTATGAGCAGGGGACCAACCTTCGAAGTTGGCTCTTTAGGATCGTACAAACTCAGTATATAGATGACGTGCGTTTCGAAGCCAATCGTCCGACCGTTCCTTTGGAATATGAAGAAGGCCTAAAGAGTTCCGATGATGTCGAGGCATCCGCCTACCGGCATGAGGCGGCAACAATACTTCGGCGCGCCATGAAGCAATTGAATCCAGAGCATCGGCGTATACTTGAGGCACGTTATTTCCAGCAAATGTCGCAGAAAGAGGCAGCTGAGGCCCTCAATATCGAAGTAGGGACCGTCATGTCTCGATTGAGCCGCGCCATCCAAGCGATGAAGAAACTCCTCCATAATGGAAAGATCTTCGACTGATACGGCTCCCTCGTTGGAGCCGTTTTTATATACTTCCGTGCACAAACTCCGCATTCGAGTGCTAAAATGGACATGCAAGGTCAATGTCCATACACATGCGCACACGCGTACTCATGTTCGGCTGGGAATTTCCGCCTTTCAACAGCGGCGGCTTGGGTGTGGCCTGTCTCGGGCTGACGAAAGCACTCGCCAGTATCGGCATCGAAGTTATCTTCGTCATGCCGAAAAAGCTTGATATTTCAGCGCCCTGGACTAAACTCATTTTCGGAGATAGTGGTGATATGTCACTGAGAGCTTTTCATTCCCCACTCACGCCCTACATCACGAGCAAAAGCTATGGACGCGGACGAGCAGGAAGTATCTACGGCCCCAATCTCTTGAGCGAGGTTGCGCGCTACAGCGCTTTTGGAGCGAAGCTCGCCCATGAGGAGCGCTTCGACGTGATCTACGCGCACGACTGGCTTTCTTTCGGTGCTGGCATGGCGGCCAAGCAGGTCTCGGGCAAGCCGCTCATTGTGCACGTGCATGCGACCGAGTTCGATCGCTCGGGTGGTGTGAACGTGAACCAGGGAGTGTACGACATCGAACGGTCGGGAATGCAGTCTGCCGACAGAGTCGTCGCCGTCTCAGAATTCACCAAGCGTATCATCGTCGAACGCTACGATGTGCCGGAGAGTAAGGTGCGCGTGATCTACAACGGTATCGATGAACATACCGCGCCGCAAGCCTCGGACGCGCTCCCGCGCCTGCGTGCCCTCAAGCACGCGGGCAACAAGATCGTGCTCTTCTTGGGCCGCATCACGCTCCAGAAGGGGCCGGATTATTTTGTGCGCGCCGCGGCCCGGGTCCTTGAGCGCAATCCTGATGTGTATTTCATCCTCTCAGGCTCTGGTGATATGGAAGGGCAGATGATGGACCTTGCCGCCCAGCTCGGCATTGCTCATAAGGTATTTTTTACCGGATTTTTGCATGGCGCGGATAGGGATGAGGCCTACCAGAGCGCCGACCTCTTCGTCATGCCGAGCGTCTCGGAGCCTTTTGGTATCGCCCCGCTTGAGGCGATGAAGATCGGCACACCGGTCTTGATCTCAAAACAATCAGGTGTCGCGGAAGTGGTGCACCATGTGCTGAAAGTCGACTTCTGGGATGTCGACGAGATGGCGGGTAAGATACTTTCGGTCGTCGGCCTCCCCGCACTGCATGTCTCGCTATCCGCAAACGCCAAGAAAGAGGCCAACAATCTCACCTGGGCTTCTGCCGCGTCCAAAGTGGATGCAATTATGCACGAACTTGTCCGTTAGTGTTGTAGAATGAAGGTGTGAAGTCCGTCTGCTTCTATTTTCAAGTCCACCAGCCGTATCGCGTGAAGCGCTACCGCGTGTTCGACGTGGGCAATGACCCCGAATATTTCAATGACCGGAGCGAGAGCGATCTCAACAATCGCCGCATCATCGAAAAGGTTGCGCGCAAATCATACGTGCCCGCGACGACGCTCCTCCTTGAGCTGTTGCGGCGACACCCGCAGATGCGGGTGTCGTTCTCATTCTCCGGTACTGCGCTCGAACAGCTCGAGCGCCATGCACCCGAGGTCATTCATCTCTTCAAACAGCTCATCGACACAGGGCAGGCCGAGATTCTGGGGGAGACCTACCACCATTCGCTCGCCTTTTTCTACTCGCCCGCAGAATTCGAACGGCAGGTCTCGGCACATCGTGGCATCATTCGACGGCTCTTCGGCGTGTGGCCACGCGTTTTCCGCAATACCGAGCTCTCGTACCGCAACGATCTGGGCAAGTGGGCCGAGAGTGCGGGCTACAGTGGCATTCTCGCCGAAGGGTGGGATCCGATACTCGGTTGGCGGAGCCCCAATTACGTGTATCACCCGAAAGGCGCGGACAAGATCGCACTTCTCTTGAAGAATTACAAACTTTCCGACGATATCGCATTCCGTTTCTCCTCGCGCGATTGGAGCGAGTGGCCACTTACTGCAGAAAAGTTTGGCACCTGGATAGGGGAGGCGCCGGGCGATACGGTCAATCTCTTTATGGACTACGAGACCTTTGGCGAGCATCAGTGGGAAGACACGGGCATATTTCACTTTCTCGAAAAAGTGCCGGAAGAACTCTTGAAAAATCCTGGCATTGATTTCAAAACGCCGTCGGAGGTAATAGCCTCGTATCTTCCCAAAGGCGAAGTAGACATCCCGCACACGCTCACCTGGGCCGATACCGATAGAGACCTCACCGCGTGGACGGGCAATCCGATGCAGAAGGCGGCGATAGAAAATCTCTACGCGCTCGAAGATACTGTGCTTGCGGCCAACGACCACAAGCTCCTTGAGGATTGGCGCAAGCTCCAGACTTCCGACCACTTCTACTATATGTGCACCAAATGGTTCGCCGATGGCGATGTGCACGCGTACTTTTCCCCCTATGAATCACCGTACGACGCGTACATTGCATACATGAATGCGCTCAGTGATTTGCGTTTGCGAACGGGAACGGGCAAAAAGCATTGATTTGAGTCATATTTTACTGCATGCACTTGACAAAAGCGCATATATATATACTTTTGGGAGGAATTGTCCCGCAACACAACCTGCCGAGGAGTCCACTATGACGGACGGAAAAGATATGGCGGAAATGCACCGCAAGGAAAAACATCCAAAAGACCCGATTCGATGCAGTAAATGCGGAGCTCCAGATTGGATTCTTTTTAAGAGACCAAGCGGTGGAGGAGGCTCTGTCTGTATGAGATGCTTTTATGCGATAGATTCGCAAAAGTGCTTAGAGACACTTATAATCCCAGGAATTAAGGCTGGATTTATGATCAGGGAAAAATTACCGCCTGAGGTTACTTGCTAAGCTGGAGACACTGGAGGCAAAAAAGAGTAAATGATGCAAATCGTTGCCCTGCCGATGTCGTAAGTCGTCGCAACCTTAACCGCTTTCCGTGGTGATTACACGGAGAGCGGTTTTCCATTTTTACACAAGTAAATCATCAGGGTTTTAGGTGTCAGGTGCCAATTACAAATTAGAAAACTCTTCGGGCTTCATCTGTATTTCGCGCAAAATTTGGCGCATAAGCCCGGGGCCGATGATGTCGTGCAAAGGAATGGAGGTTGACGGCCGCGCATCATGCTCAAGCCACACGTGATCGCCATGGTAGCGAACTTCAAAGTACCCGGCTCGCTTCAATTTCTTTATCACCGCTTTGCCGGAAATGCGCGGCAAGCGAGGTATGCTAGGCAGCGATTAAATGGACGCTCACGTTCAGTGGGCTCACCGTCTTGGCTTCTTCGGGCGAGGCCTCCAGGAACATTTCCGTTGCCTCTTGGACATTAACGAGCGCTTCGTCTATGGTCTTGCCTTGGCTGTAGCAGCCCGGCAGTGCCGGATTGATCGCTACAAAAAAACCGTCCTCATCTTTTTCGACGATTATGGGAAAGGTACGCTGCGCTTTTGCTGAAGTCATTCCTCAATCGTATGCCGAGCGGGTAAAAAGTCAATGAAGAGGGCATACGAGGCGTATAATGAAGACATGTCCCGCTCCATTGTGCTTTCAAATGGGGAACTTTGTGTATGCCTCGATGCCGCGGGCCTCGTGCGCGATATTTATTATCCGCATGTGGGGCTGGAAGACCACGTGCGCGGGCACTACATTCATCGCGTGGGTGTGTGGGTGGATGGGGAGTTGAGCTGGCTTGGTGATGCGGGATGGGAAATAACCGTGGGCTGTGAAGAAGAAGCGCTCGCGAGCCACATCGTGGCGAAGCATGCGCGCTTGCAGGTCGAATTGACTTTTAAAGACATTGTCTACAATGAGCGACCAGTTTTCATACGACGGGTTGCGATCATCAATCAGAGTGACCGCATGCGCGAGATCAAATTGTATTTCGGGCACCAATTCGAGCTCTACAAAGCACACGGCGGAGACACCGCGTATTTTGATCCCATTTCGCATTCCATCATCCACTACAAGGGCCGACGGGTATTCCTGATGAGCGCGGCGCTTGATGGCGAGCCATTCGCGGATTACGCCACTGGCATCGCGAATTTCCAGGGGCACGAAGGCACGCACCGCGACGCAGAAGATGGCGTCCTATCCAAAAATCCGATCGAGCACGGCGGGGTTGATTCAGTGATCGGAGTCTACGGCGCGTATGCGCCACAGCAGTCGCGCACGTGCTACTACACGCTCTCGGCGGGGAAGTCCATCCCCCAAGTCCAGGAACTCAACAAGTACATCACCACAAAAACTCCCGAGCACCTGCTTCGCACCGCGAGCGATTATTGGAGGGCATGGGTGAATGCATACGAATGGGATTTCCAGGGCCTTGGGCCAGAGTACATTGCACTCTTTAAAAGATCACTTATGTACGTGCGTGCGCATGTGGATGTGCAGGGCGGCATCCTGGCGAGTGTAGATTCCGACATGCTCAACTACGGCTTGGATACCTATTCGTATGTGTGGCCGCGCGACGCTGCTTACGCCGCGCTCGCCTTGGACGCGGCGGGGGATACCAATGTGGCGAAGCGATTCTTTGAATTCTGCCGCGATGTGATCAGCGCCGACGGCTACCTGATGCACAAATATTTGCCCGACAAATCGCTCGGTTCTTCATGGCACCCGTGGGTCAAGGACGGACAGGTGCAACTACCCATCCAGGAGGACGAAACGGCGCTCGTCATCATCGCGATGCGCGAACATTATCGCCGCAGCCACGATCTTGAATTTTTGGAAGCAATGTTCAACCCGCTGGTAGAGAAGGCCGTAGAGTGGATGGTGAGCTACCGCGACCTTGAGACCAAATTGCCGCAGCCTTCGTACGACTTGTGGGAAGAGAAGCGGGGCGTCTCCACCTTTACCTGCTCCGCAGTGTATGGCGCGCTCATCGCCGCCGCAGAACTCTCGAGAATTCTCGGCAAGTCAGGCCATGAAAAACGATATCGCGAAGCGGCGGAGGAGATCGCTGAGGGGGTCCTTAAATACTTGTGGGACGACAAGCGCGGGGTGTTCCACAAGATGCTCAATCACGTCGAGGGCAACATCGTATATGATACGACGATCGACATGTCGAGCGTATACGGCGTTTTCGCTTTCGGCGTATTGCCACCGGAAGATCCACGCGTAGCAAAGGCCTTCGCGAATACGGTGCGCGTGCTGAGCCAGGGCATTCCGACCGGCGGCCTGGCACGGTATGAGGGCGATGATTACGACCGTGTCGATTCCGAGTCGGCGGGAAACCCCTGGATCACGACCACCCTGTGGTACGCGGAGTACCTTACGGCGATCGCGAAGAATGATAAAGATCTCGAACGAGTCCGCGATATCTTTAGCTGGGTTTCGAAACACGCCGCCGCCTCCGGCGTGCTTGCCGAACAGCTCAACCCTCAAAATGGCGAGGAGGTCTCTGCGGCTCCGCTCACGTGGAGTCATGCGGGGTATGTATCAGCCGTACTCAAATATCTTGAAAAGTTAGAAACACTCAAAATCGTCTAAATTTTCAAATCTGGACTAGGGGCAGTTGCTAAATAATTTTAGCGTCATAAGATGGCGGTTCATTCTCGGTAGCAGGTACCGAGGATCAAGGACGGAGGAAAGCATGACCAACCTCGGCAATCCATATATCCCAGCGGGCTGGGAGGTATTGGACCACCGGCCGGACGGTCAGTGGAGAGAAGAAGCTTTCATTTACAGGCCTGAAGACGACAGGGTTTCGCCTTATGACCTGAGCGCTACCGCGCTCGACTGGTATGTGGCCAATCCAGACAAAATACCGCGCAATTGGAAGAACCAGCCGGGCGAAGTCGTTCGGTGCGTGGTGTTCCGGGCAACAAAATATCGCACCGCCGGGGGGAATATCGTTTTCCGGGAGCTGCATTGGCAATACTGGCTCGGACCCCTCAGGTGGGTTTGGAGCTATGCCGGGATTGCGTGCCCCATTGCTTCGGCTGCCCGGCGCCCGATATAAGTCGCTGGGCTCTACCACACCGCCAAGGGCCTGCCGTCGAGGAGGCGGGCCCTTCCATTTTTATAAATGCTACAATCGCCTCATGACATTCATCCCGTACGCGGCGCGCTCGCACGGAAAGATGCAGGAGGTGCTCATGCATCCGGAAGCTCCCGGGCCAGCTATTCATTATTACATGATCCGCGGCGGCTCCAAAAAGCGCAATGTAACGATACTTGAGACTGGCACTGTGGGTGGGGAATACATCAAGACCTACGGCCACTATCACATCGGCGAGCTCGACGAGACATATTGGTTCTCGCACGGGAAAGGCATTGTGTTACAGCAAAAGCTTGCCGACCCCTCCGTGCCCGATGCCATCGCTGAATTCAAGGCCATCCCCGTGAAGGCGGGCGAAAGCGTATATATGCCCGCAGGTGTCGGACATCTAATGATAAATACGGGAGCCGAGTGGCTCGTCATGGCGGACGATTCTCCGGTTGAAGGCGCCAATGACAGCGCCTCCATGCCCGGGCATGCGGACTATGAAAGTGTGAAAAAAATGCGCGGCTTCGCGTACTATGTGGTCGAGAAAAAAGGCGCACCCGCGCTTGCCGTGAATCCTCTGTACAAGGAAGTGCGCAAAACGGATTTTGGCGACATTCCTCTCATAGGGCAGTAATTCACCATGTACATCCTCATCGACATCGGAGGTACGAAAACGCGCATCGTCGGCAGTCGTGATCTTGAGACGTTTGGTGAGCCCGTTATCTTCGGCACCCCGCAGAAATACGAAGATGGCTTGGCCACGATTGTGGCGCGCGCGAAAGAAATAGCGGGTACTGATCACGTTGATGCCGTGTCGCTCGGAGTCCCCGGTGTGATCGCCGTTGACCGTCAGGGTCTCGTGACCCAGGGCAACATTCCTGATTGGAAGGGGAAACTGCTGGGAAAAGATATCGGAACAGCGCTTGGCGGACAGGTCCATATGGAGAACGACACGGCGCTGTGCGGCTTGGGTGAGGCGGTTTTTGGTGCAGGGCGTGGGACGGAGACCATCATGTACCTCACCGTTTCGACCGGGGTGGGCGGTGCGCGCATCGTACGGGGCCTCATTGATAGTCCGGAGCGAGGCGCTGAAGTGGGGTATCAGTATCTTACATATGGGGATCCCCTGGAGCGGTTCTCCGATCTGATATCTGGACGCGCGATCACAAAGAAATACGGGATGTACCCGCGAGATCTCGGGAAAGAGCATCCTGTGTGGGAGGAGCTTGCACGAATCACTGCGATCGGTGTCCACAACAGTATCCTCCATTGGACCCCGAACCGTGTCGTTCTCGGTGGCTCTATGTTCAACGAGATCGGTATTCCTGTTGAGAGCGTTCACGAATATCTAAAGAAGATCATGCGCGCTCTTCCTGAGACCCCGGAAGTTGTTCACGCGCAATTGGGTGATGTGGGCGGAATTTGGGGAGGTCTTGCCCGCTTGAAGCAGCTCAAGGCTTAATCGAGTCGACCTTTCCTGAAAAAGTCCCACGCGAGCGGGATCATCGTCGCCACAATGATCACGAGAATGATGGGCGTGAGATAGTGGCTCACGGCCGGGACTTTTGCGCCGAGATAGTAGCCGAGCGAAGTGATGCCTGCGGCCCAGAGGAATGCGCCGATGATGTTGTTGATGACGAAGAGTCGGTAGTTCATCTGCACGACACCCGCGACGATGGGGACGAAGGTGCGGAGTATCGGTACGAAGCGCGCCATGATGATGGTGCGCACGCCATGCTTGTCGTAGAACTCCTTGGCACGCTCGAGATGGCGGCGCTTAAGCCAGCGTGAATCGGGCCGCAAGAAAAGCCGCACGCCCACCTTTTTGCCGAACCAATAGCCCGCATTGTCGCCCAAGATGGCGGCGACCGTGACAAGCGGTATCAGTATCCATGGGCTGAAGAATCCCTGGGATGAGAGGAGGCCTGCCGTAAAGAGAAGCGATGCTCCCGGCAGGAAGAAGCCGAAGAAGACACCGGATTCCAAGAAGATGGCCGCAGCGATGCCCGGGTACCCGACCGCTTTGACGAGCGGGATCAATTCAAAGTGGGGGAGCATAGAAGTTATAAGCTATAAGTGTTAAGCCAAAAGTGCATGGTAAAAGTTACAGGTATTACTTTTGTTTCAGTTTAATAACGCTACTAGCGAGCATGCGACAAATCTGTTCTATCTCATCCAGAAGCACGTTTGTCTTTTCGCCGTTGTTGAGTTCGCTATCCTTAAGAAGTTGAAGCCAATACTGTGTCTCGTTCGCGCTCTTTAAGGCAATCTGGAAGAAACGTTTATACTCCAATCGAGATCCAGACCCCTTCGCTTCTGTGATGTTCGCTCCGATCGACGTGGCCGGTCGAATCAGTTGATCAGTAATTACCCAAGCACTTCTTTTATTTGGTAAATCGTTCGTTAATCCGATAACGTTCAAAACGAACCGATAGCAACGTTCGCGTAAGCCATCGCGCGGTCCTGCATTGAGCATAACACTTTTAACTTATATTTTTGGCTTAATACCTTTGACCTTGCATTTCTATACGAACGAATCAGGGATGGGGAATTTTTTGCACATGGTGCGGATTTCTTCGCGGATGGCGGCGTGGATTTTTTTGTCGCCTTTCTTTTTCATTGTCTCTACCATCAGCTCCGCTACGCGGGCGCACTCCTGTTCTTTGAATCCACGTGTGGTGATAGCTGGCGTGCCAAAGCGGATACCGGAGGGGTCCATGGGCTTCCTCGTATCATCAGCTATCGAGTTCTTGTTGAGCGTGATGCCCACTTCGTCGAGAAGCGTCTCAGCATCGTGGCCGGAGATACCCAAGCTGCCGAACACATCGGCGAGAATGAGGTGGTTGCTCGTGCCTCCGGTTATCATACGGACGCCGCTTTTCTTGAACACATCAGCCATCGCTTGCGCGTTTTTGATGATCTGTGCGGCGTAGGTCTTGAAGCTCGGGTGTTGTGCTTCCCCGAAAGCAACCGCCTTGGCGGCGATGGTGTTCATGATGGGGCCGCCCTGGAATCCGGGGAACACCGATTTGTCGATTTTCTTGGCGATATCCTCGCTCTCGCGCGTGAGTATCATGCCGCCGCGTGGGCCGCGGAGCGTCTTGTGGGTGGTCGTGGTGATGACGTCGAAGCCGTGGTCGAAAGGATTTTTGCACGCCTTGCCCGCGATCAGGCCTGCGATATGTGCCGCGTCCATCACGGTGATGGCACCGACCTCTTTGGCGATGTCGACGAACTTCGCATAGTCGAGCTCGCGTGGGTAGGCAGAGTAGCCGGCGAGTATCATCTTGGGCTTTTCGCGCTTGGCGACTTCGCGCATTTCGTCGTAATCCATTTCGCCCGTGTCGGCGTTTTTCATCTTGTAGCGTACGAATCGGAATATCTTGGTGAGGTACGTGACCGGATGACCGTGCGTGAGGTGGCCGCCGTGCGAGAGATCCATGCCTAGGATAGTGTCGCCCGGTTCAAGCAAGGCGAAATACATCGCCACATTGGCCGGAGCGCCGGCGTGCGGCTGGACATTGGCAAACTTGCAGTCAAATAATTGCTTGGCGCGCTCGCGCGCGATATCCTCGACGATGTCGGTGTACTGCTGGCCGCCGTAGTAGCGCTTGCCGGGGTAGCCCTCCGAGTATTTATTGGTGAGATTCGATGAGTTGGCTTCACGCACGGCCTTCGAGACGTAATTTTCCGACGGAATTAATTCCAACCCCTCCGCCTGTCGCTTCTCTTCACCTTCGAGAGCCGAATAGATTTCCTGGTCTTGTTTTTTGATGTAGGGATAGAGGTCCATGATGTGAAAATGAGAACGGATAAAAAATGTTGAGGTACCTAAATCATAGAAAACCACTGTACCATATCGCAGGTCACTGCGTTGTGGTCTTGCCGTGGGTATTGTACAGTGGAATTCGTTCCAAGCTCTTTGATAGGCAAAGAGCTTCAGCGACAACGGAGGATCAGAGGATGGGTCGCACTCTCTCAGTTGGATTGGCGTGCCTTTTCGGCGCAACGATCGGCGCGTTTGTCGGTCTCGATGTTCTCTCCCGTGTGATGCCGAAGGGATTTGCTGGCATCATGGGCGCGGCGGTCGGCGGTGGTACGGGTTGGATTACCATCGATTTCCGCGAATTCTGCGCTGGCTTTATGCGCGTGTGGCGCAGGACCACTTCGTGGCGGCCGCGTTACGCCTACTGGAAGGCCCTCTTCGTCGGCCTCGCTGTGGGTGTTTCGTTCGCCACGTCGTTCGTGCTCTGCTTTTGGCTCCTAGGGGCAACGCTGAAAATGTTCACTGAGAATGATTCTACGATGTTTGTGTGGACCAGTGACGGCCTTTATTTAGCTACCACTTTCATGGGTTTGATCATCCTCTGTGCCGGGGTCCTTGTCGAACACGACATTGGGCGCTTGTCGGCGGCGGGCCTCCAACACTATCTGCAGGGCAAACTGTTCTGGCTGTTCGTCTTCAGTCCGATTGGTGTCCCGTGCGTTGCGCTCTATTTCTGCGTGCGTGCGGTGCTGACAGCTCCGCGATGGGTGCCGACATGTTGCCGATTCGTGAAGATGGTGTTCATCGAGGTGCACTCGCAACGTCGTACGATCTGCTTCGTCGACTCGGCGATCGGCGCGGGCTTCGGATTCTACCTCGGTGACGCAATCATCGGGGGCCTTTTCGGGGCGATCATCGGCATGATCAACTACCATGTCGTCTCGGTGCGCTGGCTCAAGCTCAGCGTTCGCTGAAAGAACGCTCTACTTTGCCCTTGCCTCGTCGCCCGGCATCTTCTTCGCATAGTGCGGAGTCGGTGCCGGGCAATTCTCTTTTATCGCGTGTCGCCTTCGCTTTTGATAACGCCGCGCGCAGCGCGGTCGGCGAGCTTCTTTATGTTCTCCGTCGCCACGTCATCGAGTTTTATGCCCGTCACGCGGGCAATCTGTGAAAGATACCACAGCACATCGCCGATCTCCTTTTTGATGCCCTCGCGCTTTTCGGGCGAAATGATGCCCCCGTCGTTGCGTATAACCTTCTTTATTTTTTCTATGATCTCGCCGCTTTCACCGGCGAGTCCGAGGCAAAAATACATGAGCGCATATTCATGGCCTTTTTCCTTCGAGATGGTGGATGTCCGCGTTGCGAGTTTCTCGTACTCGTTGAAATCCATAGTCATTGCTTGAGTTGTCTTTCTACTATACCCCAGATCTCCTGCTCGATATCTTTGCGCGTGCGCATTGCGCCGCCTTCGGCACATTCGATGATGTGCCAGCCTTTCTCTTTGGCCAATCGCAGATACGCGGCGCGGGTGCGGTCTTGGTGCGCCACATTGCGCTCGGCCAAATCGCGCTTTTCGTCGCCTAAATAATTGCGTTTCTCTTTTTGCACGATGAGGTCGACCGATATATCGGTGGGCACCGAAAGGTAGAACACGAGGTCGGGGCGGGGGGTATCGAGCTCTTCGTATTCCAACCCTTCGATGAACTCTACGAGCATCGGCTGTTCGTCGGGCGGGAGTTTGGCGCTCTGGTGCGCCATGTTGCTGGGCGTGTATCTATTTGAAACTATCACTTTGCCTGCCGCGAGGCTCTCCAAGAGCTTTTCGCGGGCGCCTGCTCTATCGAGCGCGTAGGGGAGTGCGGAGAGGTACGCCGAGACGCTCATAAAATCGCCGTGTTTACCTGCCAAGAGTTCTCCCGTGAGCTTGCCTGCGCGCGAGGTCTCGTAGCGGGGGAAATCGAAATAGGCCGTCGGTACGCCGCTCGTCTGCAAATGCTCAAAGAGCCGCTTAGCCTGCTCGGTCTTGCCCGAGCCGTCGCCGCCCTCGATGTCGATGAGAATTCCCTTTACCATGTGTGGATTGTACTGTTGTTGTGCGTAGTAGACAAAAATATAATCTCATGGTATTATGAAACCTCCTGCTGAAGAGGAGGTGCGTGATGCGTTGTTGTAGCAGCAGGTAAGAAGTGCTCGCAATGATCTCGGGCTCCGCACGTACGCGTAGGCTGCGGATACAGCTCAGGTTAGGAGGGAGCGGGCGTGGGGCAATGGTCGTAAGGGAACGATCGCTCTAAATCTCTTACCACACCGATCTTTCAAATCCATTCGGAAATCCACCCATATAACTAGGGATGTACCGGGGCTTCTAATCGGCTCCCTGCGCGAGGAGAAGACACCACCGAATTATTAAGGGAGTGCGAAACGTATACGGCCGGGTTCCAAACCGGTTGTGCGTACTGCGCACGGCGCTTTGGTGATCACACCGTCTGTGATCGCCCGCTTTGGAGACAACGCGATTCCAACCGCGTCGTTATAGATGGGGAGGCCTGATACCCAGGCCAAACGGTTTCCCAACCACAAGACGGTACCTTGAAGGGGGCGGCACCAAGTATGCTGCCCCCGACTTCTTTGCGTTTGCAAAAAATTTTGATACCATATCGCCATGACTGAGCAGACTAAAAAATATGTGATTTCTTTCCCACGGCCTGCGACTAAAAAAGGCCGTAAAAAGACGTTTTATCAGTTGGCAAAGAGGCACATCATTAAAAAGACCCGAAACGGCCCTCACGATCTCTCTAAAAGAATAGATGAGATTGTATATGGACTCTAGCCACTGCGTCGTTGATTCATCTGTCTTCGTTGCATTTTATTATGCTGGGGATCCCCAGCACGAAGCGGCTGATCGGGTCATGAGAGAATTGGAAGAATGTACATTTATTGTGCATCCATATGCAATCCAGGAAACGGCGACTGTTCTTACAAGAAAGGGCGGCTTTGAGGCAGCCAAAAAGTTTTTGAGAGATGTCACGGAAGCTCCAAATGTTATCATCCCCGCCGTTGACGCGCGGAACGATATAATTGCCTTCATCAACGCTGCGCAGAAAATATCCTTCACAGATATTGCTTTGATTACTCTTGCACGTCAGGCCGGTGCGCGGCTCATTACTTTTGACGATCAAATGTTACGGCTATTCAAATTTAAATAATCATGGCACTCTCGGACAAAAAGATACTCGCAGGGATGAAAGAAGGCTCGGTCATCATTGATCCCTTCCGCCGTGCCAATCTCGCCACATCCAGCTACGACGTCACGCTTGGCGAATATTTTTTCGTCGAACAAGAGCCGCCGCATTTTGAGACGGTGTACAACATCTACAGCAAGAAGCACATAGAGCGCGTCTGGGGCACCAAGGCGCACAAGGCCAAGACCGCGCGCGAAGTATTCAAGAACTACAAATTTGATTTCACCGGCATCGCGCCGACCGATCGCGTCATTTTGCTCGCGCCGGGCGAGACGGTGTTGGGGCACACGCAGGAATTCATCGGCGGGCGCGAACACATCACCACGATGATGAAGGCGCGTTCATCGCTCGGCCGCTCATTCATCGAAGTGTGCAAGTGCGCCGGCTGGGGCGACGTGGGCTACACCAATCGCTGGACGATGGAGATCACCAATAATTCGACGCACTACTACATTCCGCTCGTGGTGGGGCGGCGCATCGCGCAGATCGTTTTCTTTGAAACAGGTGAGATATTGCAGCGTGATTATGTAGAGAACGGTAAATACCAATCAAGCGCATCGCTCTCGGTCTTGAAGAAACAGTGGAAACCCGAACTAATGTTGCCCAAGCTCTACCTTGATCGCGATCTGAAGAAAAAATAACGGATATGAAGATCTACAACGACGTTCTCCGAAAGATTCTCGAAGAGGGGAATGACAGGCAGACGCGCAACGGTATGACACGCGCAAAATTCGCCATCCAGATGCGTTTCAATATGGCGGATGGATTTCCGGCGGTGACCACCAAAAAGTTGGCGTTCAATGCGATGAAAAGCGAGCTGCTGTGGTTCCTCGATATGAAAGGTAAGGAGCGCGCGAGCGACGAAGACTTGAAAAAATTGAACGGCACCGAGCGCACGATATGGACGGATAATGCCGAATCGGATTATTGGAAACCCAAAGCGCACTTCAAGGGCGACCTCGGCCGTGTCTATGGCATCCAGTGGCGCGGATGGCGTGCTCCCGATGGGAAGGTTGTCGATCAAATCGCCCAGCTGATCGAGAAATTGAAGAAAACGCCGTACGACCGCCGCCTCATCGTCTCGGCATGGAATCCCGGGGAGCTCGACGACATGGCGCTCCCGCCGTGCCACATGTTTTTCCAGTGCTTCGTGGAAGGCGACAAGCTGTCGCTCCACATGCTGCAACGCTCGTGCGATCTCTTCCTCGGCGTGCCTTTCAACATAGCCTCATACTCGCTGCTCCTCCATATGCTCGCGCAGGTCTGCGGCCTCAAAGCGCACGAGTGCATTCTGACCCTCCAAGACGCGCACATCTATCATGAGCATTTTGATGCGGTACGCGAACAGCTCTCGCGCGAGCCGATGGCGTTGTCTAAGCTCTGGCTCAATCCCGAAGTGCGAGATATCGATAGTTTCAAAATGGATGACATTAAGCTCGAAAATTATCAGAGCCACGGGCCAATCAAGGCCAAGATGATCGTTTAGCCTAGATCTCAAGAACCGTATGCGCATTAGATTCACCAATCATGCGCAGGCCGGAATGATGGAGCGTGGCATCTCCGCCTCGCGTGTTACCGAAGCCCTCCGACATCCAGATTCGCACTTCGCCGTGCGTGACGGAGCACTAGCATGTACCAAACGTTTCGGCAGCAAAACGCTCAAAGTTATATTCCGCGAACTTCGAAAAGCCGAATATGTTATAATCACCGCGTACTACCTATGAAAGCAACTTACGACAAAGAGGCTGATGCAATGAACATTCGCGTGAAGAGCGGAAAAGTCCACAAAACGCTTGAGATAAGCGATTCTATTCTTGTTGATGTTGATAAAAAAGGCCGCGCGCTCGGCGTCGAGATCCTGTACGTCTCCTCGCAAATGCCCCGCAAGAGCATCCAAAATGCGATACGCACCGGCATTCCGGTTTCTTCGGTTGCGGCATGAACAAGCCGCTTATTTGCGCTGTTGTAGCAATTGGTAAAAACCGCGAACTCGGCAAGGATGGAAAACTGCTCTGGCACATTCCGGAGGATCTGAAACGTTTCAAAGCGCTCACGCGCGGACACCCCATCATTATGGGCCGCAAGACGTTTGAGAGCATCGTGGGCTACGTCGGCGGCCCCTTGCCCGATCGCACCAATATAGTCGTGACACACCGAGGACCGTCCTCGGTAAAATACGAAGGAGTGATGGTTGCAGGGTCGCTCGAAGAAGCCGTCGAAAAGGCGAAACGTTCGCCCGGTTCCGATGAGATCCACATCGGCGGCGGCGCGCAACTGTATGCCGAGGCTCTGCCGCAGATCGACAAGCTCTACCTCACCCTCATCGATGCGGAAGCGGATGCCGACTCATTTTTCCCGCCCTACGAAACGCAATTTACCAAGAAAGTTTTTGAAGAAGCACACGAGCGGAATGGACTCAAATACACGTGGGTAGATCTCGAACGAGGCATTTAATCAACATACACATAACCTACGCTATAGCGTAGGTTATGTGTATGTTGAAATGTTTACCCTTTCATCGCTCTCAATACTTTGAGATACATATTTTCGACAATTGTTTGCTGTGCTTTGCCGGTCTTGACGTAGTGATCGAGCCCGGGAGCGGCGTTGACCTCAAGGACACAATAGTTTTTAGGTTTGCCGGCAATTTCGCCCTGTACCATGAGGTCAACGCCGCACAGGCGCAGGCCCATGTCGCGTGTGAGGTTGATGGCGAGCTTTTTGAATGAGGGGTGAATGGTTTTGGTCACGTCCACCGCATCGCCGCCGGACGAGAGGTTGGCGTTGTCCAAAAGAAATATCCGCTCGTTCCGTTTTAGTACCGTAGCCAAGGCCGGGCCTTGGCTACGGAGTTTGGCGGCGATACGCGGATCTTTGAGATCGATGCGGGTGTCGCGACTCGAGGCGTTGAATGCGTGTTGTTTTTTCTGCAGCAATTGCTTAATGCTTGAGCGGCCATCGCCGACGACATTGAGCGGGACGCGTTCGTACGCGGAGATGACTTCTTTGTCCAAGACGACGATGCGATAATCGCGCCCCTTGACTGGCTTTTGTACCAGCGCGACGCGGTCGTTGCGGAAAATAGTTTTGAGCGCGCGGCGAAGCTCGCGCGTATTTTGCACCCGGAAAACGTCTTTGCCCTGGCTGCCGCTGTTGGGTTTGGCAAAAAGCGGGAAGCCGATGCGTCTAGCGTAGCGCAGCGCCGCCGCGGCGTTTTCCTTCGAACCGATCGCCTCGCACCATTCGTCCGAAAAAAATGCGCGGCCGGGGGCAGTGGGGTAGCCCATCTTGCGCATAAAAAAGGTTGCGTAATCTTTGTCCTTCGCCACGTCGGATGAGCCCACCGGATTGAGGTCAAGTGTGTTGTAGCGGAAATATGATTTTTTCCCTTTGCGAAAGGTTATCTGCCCCACGATGCCCCAGCGCGGCTCCACAAAGACTTTCGCACCCACTTTGGGCGCGAGCTTTTTAAGCAGTTTACCAAGCAGCAGGGACTCTTTCTTTTTCTGTCTTTTCACCTTCGTACACTACTTGATGTCGACCATACATTCCAGTACAGTAGGGCATGACGCACCGTATAGCCGTCGCTTCCACGGTAGAGGATGCACAGGCACGCGGGTACCTCCATACGCTCAAATCACTCTTCCCCCAGAGCGGCTTGAAAGAGGTGTCGTTTGTCCAGACGTACACCATAGATACCGAGCTTTCCGAAGATCAGTTGCAGACCATCGGTGGTCGGCTGGCAAATCCGGTCATCGAAACGTTTGCAATTGATATGGTACCCACTTCCACAGACTACGCGTTTGCCATAGAGATCGGATTCTTGCCAGGTGTTACCGACAATGTGGGGCACACCGTGCAGGAAATGATAGAAGACACTACCGGTAAAACGTTCGCGGACGATGAGCATGTGTACTCGTCGTATTTTTTGTTCCTCCAGGGCACACTCAGCAAAGAAGAGGTGGAAAAAATGTCGCAGGAGTTATTCAACCCGCTCATTGAGCGGGCGACTGTTTTTTCAGCAGGCGAAGATTTTCCGGTGGTGGTGCCCAAGGTTGCACTGCATCAGGAATCCCGCCCCATTTTGGTTGACCTGAACGTTTCTGACGAAGAATTACTTAAAATTTCCAAAGAAGGTATTCTCGATGAGAATGGGGCGGGACGTGGCCCGCTGGCACTTTCGCTGAGGGCAATGCAAGCCATCCGCGACCACTTCGCTACACTCAAGCGCAACCCGACCGATGTGGAATTGGAATCACTCGCGCAGACGTGGTCGGAGCACTGCAAGCACGCGATATTCAATGACCCGCTCGATGATATTCAAGACGGCATCTATCGTCGCTATATCAAGGGTGCGACGGAGAAAATTAGAGAACAGAAAACAGCGAACGGAGAAAACCCCGTAAAGGATAAACCTCACGGGGCAGGGGATTTTTGCGTATCGGTATTCAAGGATAACTCCGGCGCGATCGCTTTTGACGACGAATATCTCATCACCCACAAAGTGGAAACGCACAATTCGCCCTCGGGCCTCGACCCTTTTGGGGGCTCGGTGACTGCAATCGTGGGGGTGAATCGCGATTGTCTTGGCTTCGGGCTCGGCGCTCGTCCAATTGCCAACATATATGGTTTCTGTGTGGCTGACCCACATGACACACGCGAATTGTTCCGCGATGAGAAAAAGACACAACCGCTTTTACCAGCGCGTCGTATTCTCGAAGGTATCGTGCGTGGTATTAATGCCGGTGGTAATCAAAGTGGCATTCCCACGCCGCTGGGATTTGTAGCCGTGGATCCTTCGTATCGTGGTAAACCGCTTGTTTTTGGCGGGACCGTCGGCCTTATACCCCGTAAAAGCCCTTCGGGCTCACGGGGCGAGGCGCGTAACCTTTATGAAAAATCTGCCAAAGCGGGTGATTACATCGTGATGATCGGCGGAAGAGTGGGAGCCGATGGTATCCACGGAGCCACCTTTTCATCCGAATCACTTTCGAGTGGCTCACCAGCAACGGCTGTCCAGATCGGCGATCCGATCACGCAGAAGAAATTTTCCGACGCGCTTATCCGTGAAGCACGCGATAAGGGCCTCTACTCCAGCATCACCGACGACGGCGCGGGTGGTCTCTCGGGCTCCGTAGGCGAAATGGCCCGCGAATCGGGCGGTTGCGAGGTGGATCTCGAAAAGGTCCCGCTCAAATACCCCGGGCTCGCACCCTGGCAGATCTGGATCTCCGAATCCCAGGAGCGGATGACGCTTGCGGTGCCGAAAACCAAATGGCCAGCGCTCAAAAAGATATTTGACCGGCACGATGTGGAAGCCACGCGCATCGGCACCTTCACCGATTCGGGCGATTGCGTAGTGCGATACAATAAGAAAGAGGTGATGCATATTTCTCTCGAATTTCTACATGACGGCAGGCCGCAGGAGGTACAGATCAGTAAACAGAGAATAGAGCATAGAGAACAGAAAGTAGAGAACAGGGGACAGAATACCGATTTGGGAGCGGCGTTGCTGAAAATGCTCGAGCGACCCTCCATCGGCTCGACCGCTTTTATCTCACAGCAGTACGACCACGAGGTGCAGGCGAGCGCCATTACCAAGCCGATGCACGGACGCGGGCGCGTGAATGCTGACGCGGCAGTGTTGCAGCCGCTGCCGAATTCTTCGCGCGGCGTTGTCCTTTCGCACGGATACGCGCCGTGGTATTCGCAGATCGACACCTACGCCATGGCCGCCGCCGCCATCGATACGGCGGTACGAAATGCAATCTGCGCCGGAGCTTCACGCGACTACCTCGCCATTCTCGACAACTTCTGCTGGTCTTCGAGCGACACCCCCGAGCGCCTGTATGAACTGAAAGAAGCGGCTCGCGCGTGCTACGACATCGCAACCGCGTACGGCACGCCGTTCATTTCGGGCAAAGACAGCATGTTCAACGACTTCAAAGGATTTAGTGCGAGTGGGGAAAAAGTACACATCGCTGCGCTTCCGACATTGCTTATTTCAGCGATCGGCGTGATGCAGGACATCGCCAAAACGCAGACGATAGACTTCAAGCGCGTTGGTGATCTGGTCTACCTTATTGGCGAAACCAACGACGAACTCGGCGCATCGGAATATGCCACCCTAAACGCTGAAAAATATGGACACGGCGTGTCCATATTTGGTGAGGTGCCTCATGTTGACGTAAAAAAGAATGCTGCCGCATATGACGCGCTCGCGAACGCCATACAAAAAGGACTTGTCGCTTCCGCGCTTGGCGTGGGTCGCGGCGGATTAGCAATTGCGCTCGCCAAATCCGCGATCGCGGGCAAACTCGGCGCACAAGTGGATCTGTCGCAATTGCCGGGCACCGCGAAAACCCCAGAAGCGGTACTCTTTTCCGAATCTCAAGGCCGCATGCTCGTCTGCGTGCCGCGCACTGCACAAAAAGAATTCGAGGCACTGTTTACTGGTGTCGCAGTTACAACTATTGGCGAAGTGATACAAGCGGCATCTGTTTCCATCAAGACGTCTGACGGTGCGATTGAGGTTGGTCTCCCTGAACTAACCGAAGCTTATCGGAGTTTTTTCAAAGAATGGTGATATGGAATCTTCAAAATTCACAATCGAAAGAAAGGTTCCCGATCTTGTTGTTGGACGCGAGTTAACACCGGAGCAAGGTGTCTCGGAAATGAGAGCGTTTTTAGAAAGAATGAGGCAAGAATATCCCACGCACAATTATGTAGGAAGCTTAATCATTGATTCGTATGATCCCGCGAAGAAGGATAAGATACCCATTGTTTTTTCTGCTAAAGTGAGGGACAAAACAGTGGGCGTTTTGATGGGTGTCGAAGAACGTGGGGGGCTCTACCTACACTTCCTGTTGGTCGATCCTATATTTCGAAATACGGAGCTAACCCAAAGGCTTTTTGAAAAAGCTCAGTCGACAAGCGAGCACATACGCTTGAATCCGTTCGGTTTACAAACCAAATATAGAGATCCAGAGAAGGGCTCTCATATCCGAACCGATGCCGTCAGTAGATATTACAAACGCTTCGGCTTTGAACAAAATGAAATAGGAGGCATGACATGGAATAGAGAACCTTCAGATATATGACAAAACCACATGCCATTGTTTTTTCAGGATACGGCCTCAATTGCGAGGACGAAACGAAGGCCGCGTTTGAATCAGTCGGAGGCACGGCCGATATCATTCACCTCAATGACCTCATCGCGAAGCCCGCGCTCCTCAAAAAAGCCGACATCTTAGTGGTAGGCGGCGGCTTTGCATACGGCGACGACACCGGGGCAGGCAAAGCCTACGGCAATCGCATGCAGCAGCATTTGGGTGCCGAGATCGAGAAATTCCTTGAGCGCGACACGCTCATGATCGGTATTTGCAATGGATTCCAGGTCCTGACCGCAGCCGGCATATTGCCCGGAGCGTTGATAGGAAATGACGGCGGCAGGTATCTTTGCCGATGGGTGGATCTGGAAGTCGTGGGCGAGAGTCCGTGGCTCAAGGGGATCGAACGCTTGAGTTTGCCGATGGCGCATGGCGAAGGAAAATATTATGCGCCACCAGACACGCTCGTGGCGCTCAAGAAAGAAAATGCGATCGCTATGCGCTATGCCGAAGGGGAGATCAGCAAACATTTTGAATTGCCGGCAAATCCCAATGGCTCACTCGAAAATATTGCCGGAGTGTTCGCACATGGCGGCCGGGTCCTTGGTATGATGCCGCATCCGGAGCGCGCAGTGTCGTTCTTCCTGTTGCCCCATTGGACGTACCTGAAAGAAAAACACGTGCGCGCAGGAGAAAAGTGGCCGAGCGAAGGGCCGGGGCTTCAATTATTCAGGAACGCGATCAATTATTTCGCATGAAAACGAACACCGCACCTCCACACTACGTATTGACTGGCGGGCCGTGCGCCGGCAAGACCACGACCATTTTCGAGTTCGAAAAGCGCGGCTATACGGTCGCGCCCGAGCCCGCGCGCCTCGTTATCGATGAGCGCTTGGTCGCGGGCGAAAGCATAGAACAGATCAAGCGCGACCCAAGCTTTCTTGGAAGCGTCGTGCGCAAAGGTGTTGCGATCGCTCAGAGTGTCCCTGCCGAAGAGGTGTGCTTCTTCGATCGGAGCGTACCGGATTCTCTGGCGTACTACAAAGCGTTCAATGTTCCCCTCGACAGTGTCATCAATGAGGCGCTCGCCGCTGTGCAGTACCGCAAGATATTCCTGCTCGATCTGGTCGATTTTCAGAACGACGAGGCGCGTGATGAGACGCCGCAGCAGGCAATGATACTGCACGGCCTTATTCGCGAAGCGTATGTGGAGCAAGGGTACAAGGTCGTGGAAGTGCCGGTGATGCCCGTCTCCGATCGGGCCGATTTTATCTTGGCCAATCTCTGATGTAGAATGCCCATCAATATGCAGATTCTGGTAAGTATCATGATGGGCTCGGATTCGGACCTCCCGGTGATGCAGGATGCGGCTCAGGTACTTGAGGAGCTCGGTATCAGCAGTGAGATGCACGTGCTCTCCGCGCACCGCACGCCGGAGGCAGTCGTCGCCCACGTGCAGGAGGCGCAGGCAAAAGGGGTCAAGGTGTTCATCTGTAGCGCGGGTATGTCGGCACACCTGGCCGGCGTCGTGGCGGCACACACACCGCTTCCCGTCATCGGTGTGCCGATGGGCAAGAGCGTGGCTGGCGTGGACGCACTATTCTCAACCGTGCAAATGCCGCCTGGCGTGCCGGTCGCGACGGTGGCTATCGACGGAGGCAAGAACGCCGGCATACTCGCGGCACAAATAATTGGGGCAGGCGATGAAAGCATCCGCCAGCGCGTCGTGAAGTACAAAGAAAAATGTGGCCTGGACGTACTTGCCAAAGATCAAGCATTGCAGGAGAAAGGTTTCAAAAAATATCTGGAAGATGCTGGGCTGGTATGAGTGAAGGAGCTGGGATTTTAGTGGACAAGAAAGAAGTATTCCTCCTTGCTACAAAGGCGATCGTACTGCGCCAGGACGGAAAAATACTCACGATGCTACGCGGTGCGGGTGCACCGACGAACTCACTCGGATGGGACTTACCTGGTGGCATTCTCGACCACGGCGAGGGGGCCGATACAGGGATCATTCGCGAGACGAAAGAGGAGACCGGGCTGGATCTCGTTGCTCCGCGGGTTTTCCATGCGATCGCGCGCATCAACCACATAGGTGAACACTGGACGACCATTTACTACGTAGCAAATGCCCCCTCTCACAACGTGATGATCAGCTGGGAGCACGATGAATACAAGTGGATCATCCCAGAAGAGTTCGAATCGATGCAAGGGTCAACGCGCACCAAGGAGGCGGTGGCGTATTTTATCGAACTGCGTAATGCAGGAAAGATATGAACCAGAAGAGCGCATACGCACAGGCGGGCGTCGATTACTCCATCATGGAGCCATTCAAAATGGCGATGGTGGAAGCGGGGAAGAAGACAGTAGGATTTCCCGAATCTCGCGATGTGTACGTCATCACCGATGCAATGCACGCGCACGGCGCGGTGTTCGAATATCGCGGCACGCAACAGCATATCTGGTGCAAGACGCAGGAAGATCTCGGCAACAAAAACTGGATCGCGGAGTGGATGTACCAACATAATCCACGTGGCAGGACCTATTATGATTCGATCGCGATTGATACGGCGCTCATCGTCGTCAACGACGTCATTGCACAAGGCGCCATGCCGGCGGTCTTCAACGATCAGATCGAGGCGTCGGAAAGCGAATGGTATGGAGATGAGAAACGTGCACAGGACTTGGCGAATGGATTTGTGCAGATATGCAAAGAGGTGGGGATGGCACTCCCTGCCGGCGAATCCGCGAGTGTCGCATATATAGTCAACCCGAAACCGCCCGTCAAGTCGATCGCCACACTCAGTGGCTCGGTTACCGGCATCATTGCGCCGAAACACCATCTCATCACCGGGCGCGACCTTGCAGCAGGCGACCACATTATCGCAGTGGCGTCTTCCGGACTCCATGCCAACGGTATCTCGCTCGTGATACAAAAGGCACTGGGATTGCCGGAACAATTCATGACTCAGTTGCCAACAGGCCGTACGCTCGGCGAAGAGGCGCTGATACCGACGCGTTCGTACGTGGCACTTGTCGAAACCCTGTTGAAGAACGGCATACCGATCCACGCGCTTTTGCCCGGTACGGGCGACGGCGTCGGCAAGCTTGCCTTCGACAAACGTCCATTCACCTACCGCGTCCATTCTTGGCTTGAGGTGCCACCACTCATGCGCTACTTTCGCGAGAGTCTTGGTGTGGGTCTCATGGATTGCATGAAGACCTTCAATTGGGGTGCGGGATATTACGCGTTCGTGGCGCCCGAGGATGCCACACGTGTTGTAGAGCTTGGCCAGCAAGCAGGTTATGCAATGGCCGATGTCGGGATAATCGAGCACGGAGAGCGGCAGGTGATCTTTGAACCTGAAAACGTAACCCTCCCACCACCGGGGAAATAATACTATTCTAGTATTTTGCAAAAAACTGCAATAAGAATATGACAGAAGTGCTACGCGAAACCAATTTTGATTTTCTCGGCAAAAAGAAGACGGGAAAGGTGCGGGATATCTATATCCTGCCTGCGCAGGCAGGCCAACCCGAACGATTGATTCTCGTCACCACCGACCGTCACTCCTCTTTCGACCGCATCATCGCGCACGTGCCGCACAAGGGGCAGGTCTTGAATCAGGTAAGCGCGTGGTGGTTTGAGCAAACCCGCGACATCGTACCCAATCACGCACTTGCCATACCCGATCCCAATGTCACGGTCGGCAAGAAATACCCCACCGTACCCGTTGAGGCGGTAGTGCGCGGATACATTACGGGGGTTACGCAGACATCGCTGTGGACACTGTATGCAGACGGTAAGCGTGATTTCGGCAACTTAGTGTTACCCGACGGAGTCAAAAAAAATCAGAAACTGGAAAAACCGGTGTTTACTCCATCGACCAAGGCCGATGATCATGACCGCACCATGAGCCCGGATGAAATGGTGGCAGAGGGTATCGTCTCGCGCGAGATGATCCAGCAGGTAGAGAAAACGGCACTCGCCCTCTTTGAGAGGGGGCAAGAGGTAGCGGCGCAACGTGGGCTTATCCTCGTAGACACCAAATACGAATTCGGCTCGGATGAGAATGACCAACTCGTCCTGATAGATGAAATCCACACGCCCGATTCGTCGCGCTGGTGGAAACTTGACTCGTATGAGGCGCGCATGGCAGCGGGCGAAGAACCTGAATATCTTGATAAGGAATTCCTACGACTCTGGTTCAGGGAGCACAGCGACCCCTACAAGGACGCCAAGCTCCCAGAAGCACCGCCGGAGCTTGTAGAAGAGCTCTCGCGCCGGTACATTGAGATGTATGAGCAGATCACGGGCAAGAAATTTATTCCCGGCGACGAACCCATCATCCCGCGCATTGAAAAGAATTTGCGCGAATATGCTATAGTGAAGTCATGAAAAAGAATCAAGCGCGGCATCGCAAAGAAAGGGTGAGGGTTGTGGATACACTCTACGTATGCACTTTGAAGCGTAACTCCGAGGGCGGATACAGTGTGCGTTGCCCGGCGTTTCCTGAAATTGTTACCTGGGGGAGGACGCTGGAAGAGGCGCGCGCCATGGCAAAGGACGCGATTGAGCTTTGCCTTGACGTGTATCTGGACGAGGGATGGAGAATTCCCAAACCGGATTCCGTGCCGGCGAAAGCCATACGAGAATTCATTCCTGTAAGGCCGGCTTATGTATGAGCCGCTTACCCCGGGTAACTGCTCGGGAGATGATACGTATTCTGCACAAGGCAGGCTTTGTGATTGCCCGCATTTCGTCGAGTCATTATATATTCAAACATCCTGACGATCCTTCACGTAAAACGACAGTCGCTATGCATCCAGGCGATCTGCCTAAGGAAGACCTGCACGATATCCTGAAACAGGCTAAAATACCCCGCGAGGAGTTTATAAGATTACGCTGATTATGCCATTTGAACCACTTACCGCAATTAGTTCCGTCGACGGCCGCTACCACGGTATTTCGACGGAACTTTCAGAACATTTCAGCGAGTACGGTCTTATCCGCAAACGCATCGCCGTCGAGTGCGAATACCTTATCGCGCTTTCGGAAACATTGAACCCCGTGAAAGGCGAGAAGTCGCCTCACGGGGCTTCGCTTCGCAATCTCAGCGAGGAGGAAAAAGTCATTCTGCGGAACCTCGCCAGCATTTCTATCGAGGAGGCGAAAGAGGTGAAGATTATCGAGAAAGAAACGAATCACGACGTGAAAGCCGTCGAGTACTACATCAAGCGGCGGCTCAAGGGCACGTCGCTCGAAGAGGTATCGGAATGGGTACACCTCGGTCTCACCTCGGAAGATATCAACAGCACTGCCTACGGCATGCTCTTGCGCGGGGCGCTCCAAGCCGTCTTTCTACCGGAGTTCGAAAAAATACTCTCGAGCCTTCGCTTTGCCGTAGACAAGCACGCGGCAACCCCGATGCTTGCGCGCACGCATGGTCAACCGGCTTCGCCCACGACATTCGGCAAGGAAATGAAGATATTTGAGGTGCGTTTGGTCCGTCAGCTGGAGCAACTTCGTTCGCGCACTATTCTCGTCAAATTCGCCGGAGCCACAGGTAATTTTAATGCGCACACGGTTACCGCACCGCAAGTGGATTGGCCCGCATTTGCCAAGAATTTCGTCGAGCGACTCAATGTGGGTTACAAAATACATCTTGAATTGAATCCGTTCACTACACAGATCGAGCCACACGACACCTACGCCGAGATGTTTGACAACATGCGCCGCATCAACACTATCCTCATCGACCTGTCGCAAGATATGTGGCGATACATCTCCGACGGATGGATCGTGCAGAAAGTGAAAGAAGGGGAAATCGGCTCCTCGGCCATGCCGCATAAGGTCAATCCGATTGATTTTGAGAATGCGGAAGGGAATCTGGGCATTGCCAATGCACTCTTTAATCACTTTTCCACCAAACTCCCGATTTCGCGCCTCCAACGCGACTTGAGCGACAGCACGGTGGAGCGCACCTTTGGCACTGCATTCGCGCACTGCCTCATCGGCTACCGCTCACTCTTGAAAGGGTTCGGGAAAATTCATCTGAACGAAGGGGCGATGCTCGCGGCGCTGCAAGCACACCCCGAAGTTCTCGCCGAAGCGATCCAGACAGTCCTCCGCTCCGCAGGTGCCCAAATGCCGTATGAAAAACTGAAGGAATTGACACGCGGGAAGCAAATATTACTGGACGACCTTGCGAAGTTCGTTGACGACTTGGACGTTTCTGCTGACATAAAAAAACGATTGAAAGAATTGAAGCCGGAGAATTACATCGGCCTTGCAGAGAAGATAGCGAAACGGCCGGGGTTTTAGAACCCACGGCCGCTTGGTTCGGTCGAATTGTCGGATCAGGCCTAGTGTGCCGCCCACTGATCGGTGATGTGGCTTAGGGTCTTTTCGACGAGCTCACCGACAACCATATGCTTTTTGGCGGCATTGCGAACGGCCCGGTCGAGCTCGTCATGGTTCGTGAAAAGCTCGTTCATGCCGATCAAGGTCAACACGGTTTCGACCGCGAAGCCCAGCACAGCAATTGTAATTACGTTATTCGGCTCTTTCGCAGCCAGCGAGTCCAGCACCAAAACCGCGTTTTCTTCGAATTGGCCTGTCAGCTCTGCCATCACGTTCCTTTCTGCGAGGCTGTCTCGCGTTACAACAGCCTGTCTTTTACCACTTTTTTCCTACTGCTTCAAGCCCAGGCCGGTGCGGATGAGATACCAATTGACAGCAACCAATGCGGCGATGAGCCCTACCAGCACGGCGAGGCACAGACCTATAGAGACATCGGCAAAGCCTAAAAACCCATAGCGGAAACCATTGATGAGATAGAAGAGCGGGTTCACGTAGGTCACATACTGCGCGATCTGCGGGAGTGAGTGCACCGAGTAGAAAATACCACCCAAATAGACCAGCGGCTGGAGGACGAAGGTGGGTACGAGGTTGATGGCGTCGAGCGATTTCGCGTAGACGCCGTTGACGAGACCGGCGAGTGAAAAAAGAAGGGCCGTAAGAACGGCGAAGAAAAAAATGATGAGGAGACTGTGCACGGAGAGCGCAAGACCGGTGAAAAAGAGCGAGACCAGCAAGACGAGCGCACCCACCAAGACGCCGCGAATGACGCCGCCTGCGACGAATCCGGCGATCATGAGCCATGGTGGCATCGGCGAGACGAGGAGCTCGTCGATAGAGCGCATAAAGAATTTTGAGCTGAAAAAGACGAATGAGGTATTGGCATACGAATTCGTAACGATCGCGAGCATCACGAGCCCGGGCACCACGAAGCTCATGTAATCTACCCCTTGCATCTGCCCGATACGCGAGCCCAGTACGGTGCCGAAGATGAGGAAATAGAGGCATGAGGTGATGATACTCGGCAAAAACGTCTGTATCCAAATGCGGAACATGCGCACCACATCCTTCCGCAGCATGGTGTAGAAAGCGGTCCATTGTCGGTGTGCGGGCATAGGTTTATTTTTCGGACGTTAATTTGAGGAATATCTCTTCGAGCCGACCCCCGCGATAACCATCTTGTGCCGCACCGGTGTCGTCGCCTGCCTGCGCAGGCGGGTGCTTGGCGAGTAGCTCTGCCATCGTACCCTTGGCTACGATGCCGCCTTTGTTGATGATCGCGACGTGCTTGGCCAGCTGTTCGGCCTCTTCGAGGTAGTGAGTGGTCAAGAGAATGGTGAGGCCACCAGCTGTCAGCGACTTGAGGTATTCCCACATTCCTCGACGCAGTTCGACATCGACACCTGCGGTCGGCTCGTCGAGGATAAGAAAGCGTGGCTCGTGGATGAGCGCTCGGGCGATCATCAGGCGACGCTTCATACCGCCGGAAAGTTGCATGCCGGTGCCGTTCATCTTCTCGCCGAGACCAAGGTCGGTGAGCAACTTTTGGGCGCGCGGGAGTGCCACGGCGCGCGGGATGCCATAATAGCCGCCTTGATTCACGATGATATCGATGAGCCGCTCGAACGGATTGAAATTGATCTCCTGTCCGACCAGTCCGATCTGTGCCTTGGCGAGCTCTGTCTCTTTGCTGGTATCGTGCCCGAAGACGCTCACGCTCCCGCTCGTTTTATTGACCAATCCAGCCGCGATACCGATGATGGTCGTCTTGCCCGCGCCGTTGGGCCCGAGGAGCGCGAAAAAATCGCCTTCGGGGATTTCGAGCGACACGCCCTCCAAAGCGACCGTGCCGCTTGCATAGGTTTTTTTGAGATCTCGGATGGAAAGCGCGGGTGCCGACATGGATTGCCAGTGTATCACACCGACAATTCACCTTCTATAAATCTGAACGTCTCATCCGGCCCTTTTACAGAATGCGTCGCGATCACCCCAACGACACTAAAGTCGTTCTCGCCCGGACCAAGCGCGTCGCCCACATAGATACACTCGTCTGCTACCCACTGCTCATGTGCGATCAGTCGTGCGACGTTTACGCCTTTATCCTTGCCGATCAGGGTGAAATTATAGCCGGACGAGCCGGCCGGGAACACTTCGATACCGACAGCCCGGAGCGCTTCGACGCCGTCGGCAAGTCCGGCGAGCATTGCCTTGCGCCTTGAGAAGTCCGGGTCGAAAGCATCTTTTTTGGTTGGCTCTTCGTGATAGCCAATAACGCTGTACCCGATCTGCGCGCCGCGGTCGTCGATGAGGTCGCTCTCGTCTTTTACCTGGAGCGCAAACGCCCCCTTAATGCGCGCGATAAGTTCAAAAGAAGCGTGTTTTTGTACTTCGGTAAGCGGCTCGTACCAGAGCTCTGCGCCGCTCTTGTCCAGACAATGGTTCCCGCTTTGTGCGAGTATGAAATAATTGTCGCGCGAAGAACCAAGCTGTTCCTCGATGTGTGCTTTGGTACCGCCGGTCACTACGATCACATCGCGCCCTCGGCACAGGCGCTCGAAAAGCGGCACATGCTCGGGCTTGAGAGGGCGCCGACTCGGCGTCAGCGTATTATCTAGATCGAAGAAAATGTGTTTGAGCATCTAGTCGACATTGTTAGAGATCATCGAGAGCTTGTCAGTATACGCGCGATCCGGTGGCCTGCCCAACTTCCCTTAAGAGAAGTTGGGCAGGCCGGTTAGAGGGAAGAAATTAGACGAGATCCTACTCGTCGTCGTCGGGTGGCGGGGTCAAAGGACCGCCACGTCTGGTTTCTCGGACCATTCGGGTGGTCCGATCCAGTGATTGATCATCGTCGTGTGGTCCCGGACCAGTCGGGCCTTCGTGCTCGCCGATTGCCATAACTTCGCTCCCCTGGAAGAACATCAAATACGATCCACTTTGACCGCATTCATATTCTACAGGCGCCCCTTCGCGTTTGCAAAACTGGGGACAACTTCACGCTACTTCATTACAGAATCCGCCTTCAGCATTTTGATCGCTTCTTGCACGGTCGTCATGAATTGTGCGGGGAAGATGATGGTGGAATTCTTCTCGACCGAGATCTCGGCCATCGTTTGCAGGGTGCGCAGTTGGAGCGCCACCGGGTGGGCACTGATGATGTCGGCTGCCTCACCGAGCTTGACCGCCGCCTGGAATTCTCCTTCGGCCGCGACGATCTTGGCACGGCGCTCGCGCTCGGCCTCGGCCTCCTTGGCCATGGCCCTCTGCATGTTGTCGGGCAGCTGGATGTCTTTGATCTCGACGGCGGTCACTTCGACGCCCCAGGGCTCGGTGTGTTTGTCGATCACATTTTTGATCTGTTCATTTATCTTGATGGTCTCTGCCAGCAATTGGTCGAGGCTGAATTGGCCCACCACATTGCGCACGGTGGTCTGGCTGATCTGATTGGTCGCGCTCTGCACATTTTCGATCTGGATGACCGATCGCTCGGGATCGCTGACCTTGTAGTAGGCGACCGCCGCGATGTCGATCGAGACGTTGTCTTTGGTGATTATTTTCTGCGAGGGTATTTGCATCGTGACCGTGCGCAAAGACACGCGCACCATCTGCTGGAAGGGCACAAAGACGAAGCGGAATCCGGCCTCGCGTATGCCACTGAATTTACCGAGCGTGAACACGACGCCGCGTTCGTATTGCCGCAAGATGCGGATGCAGACAAGCAGGTACAGGGCGACGATGCCGAGGATGATCCATGTCATGGGGCAACTATTGCACTCTATGAATGGATTGTCTAGGATGAGACTAGGCGTCGGTTAGTGGCTACATGCTGTTATGCGCCATACGCTTATGGAAGGGATACGATGATGTATTTAACGGCTAGCGAACAGGTAGCTGTGATGATCCGCGCTCGTAGGTTGATCTTGAATCCTCGGCGTTTTCTCGCAGAAGGGGGTGTGTACGCCCGCGGCCTGCTCGGTTGCAGGCGTCCGTATGACAGCCGCTTGTGGGTTCGCCTAACAGCACGAGGGGCCATCGCTCAAGCTCTGTGGTTACAGGGTTTTCCAAATGATACCTGCTATCCGTGGTTCTACAGCAATGAGACGTCTTTGCAGCACACATTCGAGTATGCCAATGATATCGACTTTGCACGAATGGACGAGTGGTGCGCCGCACAGGATCATGCAGACGTGCTCGTGGCGTTCGACAATGCTATCAGAAAGCTCCTGCAGTACGCCGTTAACCCGGACTGGTATTGGAAATGGTTGCGCCGATTATCCGGACCTGCGATTCGACCTCCGAAAACCGAAACATCGAGATTAGCACTCGAAACTGCTTTCAACTAGCATGAGAGCAGACCACGACCACCACCCCTGCGGGGCTGGTGGTCGTTTGTTATATGGTCTCGTGATTATAAAAACCCGCAAGGCGACGCCTTGCGGGTTTTTCCAAGCTTCGTCAGCCGTATCTCCGCAGTCGTGCTATTCTTGGCCGCATGAAAGACGGCAAGAAGGTGGGCATCACGGCGAGTGCCTTTGACCTGTGTCACGCCGGTCACATGCTCATGTTCAAAGAGGCGAAGACCGTCTGCGACTACCTCATTGCGGCTTTGCAAGATGATCCCTCGCAAACGGATGCCAGCTATCGGGGCAAAGCCAAGAACGCGCCCATTATGTCGCTTGAGGAGCGGCGCATCATCCTCGAAGGCATTCGATACATCGATGAGATAGTCACATACCAGAGCGAGGAGGATCTCTACAAACTACTTGCTGACTTGAAACCCGACATCCGCATCATCGGTGAGGATTGGAAGGGCAAAAAGTATACCGGATGGGACCTCCCGATCGAGATGTATTTCAACTCCCGTAGCCACTCATACTCATCCACCGAGCTTCGCCGCCGAATCTACGAAGCAGAAAAAGAAGTACGTGAGGATGAGTAATGCGCACAATTTCATCCATGGCTGAAATTGTGCCACTTCTCTTCGGAGACTACAACAGCTAGATAATTAATAGGGACCTATAGTATGCAACAAGCATTACGATAATGTTGTCAGTATACCAAGCTGGGGATAACCGAGTAGCATATATTGGGCCACTAGGGGATACTTATCGGGATTTCAAGACTGGTCGATTTTATCAGCCAAATAAAGCACATCTTTTGCGATTTATGAAATCTCTCAAAATGGTGGCCATCTGGCTCCTCATCATTGGAGGCCTCAACTGGGGCTTGACCGCATTCGGCTGGAACGTGGTTGATATGATCTTCGGCGTCGGCTCTACGCTCTCAATGCTCATCTACGTGCTTGTCGGCCTTTCGGCTGTCTACAAGCTCTACCTGATGTTCAACAAGAACTAATGTCTTCCTTTTGAGTGGACCTCGGTTCGCTCATGAAGAGAGAAAAGCCCCCAGAGGGGCTTTTCTCGTGCTACCGGTGCATAACTTCCTGGCTTTTTTCCTACGGGCGCGGGATAATCATGAAGACATCACAAGGGGTCGATTTTACCAATCAATCACTTTTTCCTGATATGAAAATGCTTCACATGGTCGCCTTCGTCCTCTTGGTGGTAGGTGGCCTCAACTGGCTTCTGGTCGCGTTTGGCTACAACTTGGTAGATATGATCTTCGGCATGGGTTCGCAGATCTCGATGATCATCTACATCCTTGTCGGTCTTTCCGCGATCTACGAGGTCATCTCGCATAAAAAGACCTGCAAAATGTGCTCGGGTGGGATGATGTAATCCCGTCTTTTCGCAAAAAGGCAAGCCGTCGGTCAAAAACCGACGGCTTTTCTCGTGTGGCCACCCCGTGGCCTCCTCATCGGTTCGTAAAGATCGCCTTGAGCGTCGCGGTGCTCGGCAAAATGCCAGCGACACCATGAAATGGTGCTGGTCCCCTGAAGAGATAGATGCCGACCACGAGCAGCAAGACAAAAACTCCAAAGCCGAACCAACCCTCTTGCCGCGCGCGTCGTCGTCGTTCAACGGGGCTCAGGATCTTCTTCTTCGACATCGTCCCCCCCAGACGTTAACCAATACGACCATGATCGGTCCAGATCCCGGTCCCCGGTGCGCCCTGGATGTTGGGTAGATTTACCAGCAGGTACGCGACCTGGCACGCCACCAAAGACCCCACGAACAGTAAGGCCACCAATGCGATAGCTTTCCGACCGTTCGACATGCCCAATTTCCCTCTACTGTTCAGTATTTTTCCTCACCCACTTTGCGCGAGGTGCGCAACGTTGTCAATCGGGGTAAAATGCCTCCATGAGTACAGCACTTTTGTCGGCCTATCAGAAGACGGATGCACTTGCCGACTTTGCGCGCGCATTGAAAAAGCGTGGATGGGACCTCTGGGCTTCGACCGGGACGACAAAGTTCCTTGCAGAGAGGGGAATTGAGGCCACTGATGTGGCGAGTATTGTGGGTGCTCCGATACTCGGCCACCGCGTGGTGACACTCTCGCGTGAGATCTATGCAGGCTTACTTGCACGCCCCTCCTCCCCCAGGGCTTCGGAGGGCAAGCCCGAAGATGACGACGAGAGCGAACTGAAGCGCCTTGGTATACCGCGCATTGATCTGGTGTATGTGGATCTGTATCCGCTTCAGGAGGAGATAGCGAAGCCTGGCGCAACAGAAGAATCGGTACTCGAAAAAACCGACATCGGCGGGCCCACCCTCCTGCGCGCGGCGGCAAAGGGAAGGCGCATCGTACTCTCAAACCCCACACAGTTCACATCTGCTCTCGAATACATCGACCAATTCCCCGAGGACCGTCCTCGGGGTAAGAAATACCTTGCCGGCCTCGCCGCCGAAGCGGAATCAGTAGTGGCCGCATACGCCACTGCCTCGGCCGAATTCAATCGCGAACTGCTTTATTGACATATCTTGGGTAGGATGTAATAATGTTGACCGCGCTTCAGGTGGAGGGTAATGCGATGACGGACGGCGTAGAAGCAACGGTTCCGCCTCCTGCGAGAGCAGGTGGGTGGGTGATCATCGCGAAGATGATCACCGATGAAAAATCCGAGAGTGATGAAGCCAGGTTGATTCGGTTTGGGACCGCACTGCTCGTCTGGTACAGAGTCCGTTTTGGCCGCATGCCGGACGACACACGTCCACCCGAAACGACGATCAAAGAATACAAAGAGCCTGACGGCTCTTATCACCTTATCGGAAGTTCCGACATGGGATTTCAGCAGACGGCAGATGCTCTCCTACAGCTCTGCGAAATCTTGACCTCGGTCGCCGGCCCCATAACGTTCCTATTGTACCTCGATGGTCGTCGGCAAGATCTCACGACCGTCGTCGGGCCTGCGCCTGGCGACAAGCCTAACTAGTCCAGACAGGCAAGGAAAACCGCCGTCCCAGCAACATCTCGGGGCGGCGGTTGATTTTTTAGTTGAAACAAACCGCCTCGATGTTGTTGCCGTCTTTGTCCGAGATGAATGCTGCGTAGTAGTCGGGGGAATAATCTTTGCGCAATCCTGGCTTGCCGTTGTCCTTACCGCCCGCTCGCATGGCCGCTTCGTGAAAATCACGGACGGCTTTTTTGTTTTTCGCCCGGAACGCGAGGTGTGTTTTTTGCGGTCGTGCTTTTTTGATGACCCAAAAGTCTGTATGCCCGCCTTGCTTGAATCCGCCCGCCTCGCCGTACTCCATGTTGAGCTTGTAGCCCAGCGGCTTCAACGCCGCAGTGTAAAACTTCTTCGCTTTCTGATAATTGCTTACAAAAATACCCGTGTGTTCGATCATGCCGGAAGTTTAGCATCGGGCGCGCTATAATCCGAGCAATGGACGTTCTCATGCTATCGCGCGTACAATTCGGCGACACGGCAGCTTTCCATATTCTCTGGCCGCTCATGTCGATCGGATTCGCCTTTTACATGCTCGCCATGGAAAGTGCCTGGCTGTACACGAAAAAGGAGCATTACTACCGCCAGCTTCGCTTCTGGACCAAGATCTTCGTCCTCACCTTTGCCATGGGCACTGCTTCGGGCATCCCGCTACAATTTGAGTTCGGCACCAATTGGGCCAGGTTCTCTGCCGCTTCCGGCGACTTTTTTGGCAACATTCTCGGCTTCGAATCCACCGTCGCTTTTGCCCTGGAGGCCGCGTTCCTGGCGGTCTTAGTCTTCGGCTGGCGACGTGTACCTCGAGCCGCGCACCTCTTTGCCAATGCGATGGTGTTTGTGGGTGCGACCCTCTCGGCTTTCTGGATCATGGCGGCCAATTCGTGGATGCAGATCCCCACCGGCATCGTGATGGAAGGGGGCAAGGTAGTCGTGACCGATTACGCCGCCGCCATTCTCAATCCCGGTACGATCGTCTCATTCCTGCACATGTGGGTCGCGTGCGTCGAGACGACGCTTTTTATGATGACCGGCATTTGCGCGTGGGTACTTTTGCGCAATACCGCGGCGTTTGATGTCCGACAATTTTTCCTCGACGCGTTCAAATATTCGCTTGCGCTTCTCTTTGTACTCGCGCCGTTCCAGATCGTGCTCGGGGATATTTCCGGACAAATCATCGCAAAGTACCAGCCAGCCAAGCTTGCCGCCGCCGAATTGCACTGGGATACCAATACCGAAGGGGGCGCGCCCTGGCAGATAGTGGCGTGGCCGAAGGAAGGTGGCGGGGGAAATAGCCTCTCGCTCGCCATTCCTAATGGATTAAGCCTGCTCGTCGCCCGCACGCCGGATGGCACGGTCGCCGGGCTCAACGATTTCGCTCCCGAAGATCGTCCGAGCGTGGCGAACGATATATTCGTCTTCTACTCTTTCCGCGTGATGGTCGCCATCGGCTTCTGGCTCTTTTTCCTCATGGCGCTCGGTGCGTGGTACTGGCGGCGAGGGCGCCTCGTCGTGGAAGGGATCGCGCAGCGCCGGACCTTCCTGAAGCTTTGGATATTTTCCATCCCACTTGGATTCATCGCCACCGAGGCCGGCTGGATGGTGCGCGAGATCGGCAGACAGCCGTGGGTCATCTATCATCTCATGCGCACGAGTGAGGGTGTCTCGCCCAACCTTAATGCCGCTGTGGTCGCCACTACTACCGTCATTTTCACGACACTCTACATCGTCTTCGGTGTCCTCTTCATCTACTTCACGTACCGCATTATCGTGAAAGGCCCCGACCTTACATCCCCCGTGCCATGACCATTACCGATCCGACGCTGGCGACGATCTGGTTTGGCATCATCTGCTTCGAGGTGGCGCTCTACGTATTGCTCGACGGTGCCGATCTCGGCATCGGCATGCTCACACTCTTTCCGCAGAAAGAAGAGGGTCGCTCGCTCATGATGAAGACCGTCGGCCCCATATGGGATGCCAATGAAACATGGCTCGTGATCGCGGCCGGTACGCTCTTCGGGGCGTTCCCCCTTGCCTACGCGATCATTCTGAACGCGCTCTACATTCCGGTGATGATCATTCTCTTTGGCCTTATTCTGCGCGCAATCGCATTTGAATTTCACGAATATTCGCAGCATAAGCATCTATGGTCGGCCGTGTTCGGATGGGGAAGCTTGCTCGCAGTCGTGGGGCAGGGGTGCGCCGCCGGCGGGCTCCTGAGCGGGATCCTCGTAGAGAACGGTCAGTTCGCCGGTGACCCCTTCGACTGGATCACTCCGATCACGATCTTCATCGCGGTCGGTATCGTCTTCAGCTACGTCGTGGTCGGCTATGCCTATCTCATAAAAAAGACCGATTATCAATTGCACAAGGAGAGCTTCATGCGCGTGTTGCAGGCGGGCGCGGCCACCTTTGTGGCGTTCCTTGCCGCGACCATTTTCCTGCCTGAAAAACACTACGTATTCTTCGAGCGGTGGACGGTAGAGCCCACCCGCAGCATGCTCTTTGCGATCGCCGCGCTCATCGCTGTTGTCGGCATGCTGCTCGCATTGCGTACGTATCACCGCGTGCATCCGCAGGGTCTCCATGCGCTCTCTCTGGCGGTCTTCGTGCTCGGATTCCTTGGCCTGGTCATCGGGGTGTACCCGTACCTTGCGCCGCCATCGCTCACGATATTCGACGCAGCCGCCTCACCTACCACCCTGCGCTTCATGCTCTGGGGCATAGGGCCCTTGATCCCCATCATCTGTGCGTACAATTGGTATATTTATCGCGTTTTCAAACGCGACCTCTCCGGCGAGCACAGTGAAGGGTACCGAGCGTGATCACTTCCTGCCCATACGGACCGCGAAGATCAAACTCGAATAGGCCATGTACGCTGCGACGATGACGGCAAACCACGAGAGCCACAGGGGGACCACCCAGCCGGCAAGCTCAAGGGGCATCAGCATGAAGATGCGCGCCAGGTGCACCACCGCGACGAGCGAAAATATCGTTCCCGCCACGATGAGGTAGCGGCGTTCATGCAGGCGCGGGATCTTCCCGATGTGCCAGCCGTAATGCACGAGGAGTATAAAAAGCGCTCCGTCGAACACGATACTCGGTACGATCGTATCGGTGGTGGAATAAAGACCTAGGAATTCTGGAGGGAAAAACCCAGATCGTGCATACCACAAGAGAGAGAAAAGATCGGCAGCAACCAAACCGGCGCCGAACTTCGCGAGATCTTGCAACGTGCGCTGATGCATATAAAAGAGTGGACGACGGTTGATAACGAGCCCCCGTCACACCATTGTAGCGCGCTTTTGCAGCACGGCTCGTAGAAAAAGTCCTGGCTGTGGATTGAGCAGGGTCGCGCAACGTGTGATCACGCTCTATTGTGGCGCATACTATCGAGCGCCCATGTGTACTCGATGATCAGGAAGGGGATCCACTGGGGTTCATGGTAAATATAGAGGAGGAGGCCGCCCAAGACGACCGCGACCGTGTTGACGATGAAGAACATGATATCAAAGGCATTTTCGTGCCGCGAGACTTCTTCGTTGTTGGTGATATAGAGGAGGAGTTTTTTAAGGTTCATAGGTGGAATGATAATCGAAAAAGTATCAAAAGAAAAGACCGCCGCGTTGGACGCGGCGGGGACGGGGAGCAGATGACGCAGTACTGTTCTCTCGGCTACTATTGTCGACGCAACGACCACGCAGTGGTGTGTTCCATATCGAGCCAGCTCACGAAAGAGAACTGTCCGGGCAATTTTTTGGCAACATACTTCGCGCCTGCCATTATGTGTAGATAGCTGAACGCTGCAACGAATTCAGCCATCTCCGGTGGCAGGTCTGCCTGCAGGTCCATCTTCGTGTAGCGGTACTCTGACACTGTGGCGGTGTCGGGCGGCTCGGCAGGGTCAACAGCACAGAAGATCAGTCCCGGGCAAGTGTCGAGCCACTGATAACGAACTTCGTTGACCCCTTTTTCAGCAAGCCGAGCCAGGTGCAATGCCACCTCTTGATTCTTTTGTATCCGCCTGTTCCTGAGAATGAAGAAAAGTATGATCAGTGCCAGGACCGGTATATACACGAGCGGGTCGAGCACGAAAGACATCACGATCTCCTCCATCTTTGCATGTTGGCGAGCGTCGGGGCGGGAGCATTACTCACAGTGTTTGCCGTACGCTTGCCGTAAGAGCGGGAAGTACTGGCTCCTGTACGTTTCCAGAAAAACGTAGCATTGAGCATCAACGGGGGCTGGCACGTTGAACAGTTTCGAGATCTTTTTGGCGGCTTTCATGCAGAAATTACCGGGTAGCATGGTGACAGCCCAGCCGCTCTGCTTGACCTGGCGGCAGGCATCGGCGACCTGCTCCCAGGTGATCTGACCTGTTCGGACCTGCTGTTCCACTTCCTCGATTGCTCGTCGTGCACCTGGTGGGATCGCTTGCGCCGAAGCGTCGGCGGGCATCCCGAAGACGATCAGAGCGATAAGGAATAGGATATTAAGAGTGGCGCGCATGTACTGGCTCCTGTGTCTCGATCATGGTTTCCCCGCTCATAAAATTACACCGGGAAGAGGGGGAATGCAAAGCATACAAAACAAAACGCCGCGTTTGACGCGGCGTTTTGTGTGCGAGCCTCTCTTTAGGAGACGCGACTGACCTTGACCGCGTTGGGTCCTTTCGGACTGTCGGCGACCTCAAAAGTGACCTTGTCACCTTCGCGCAGATCGTCGAAAGCGACGCCTACGAGCTCGTTGGAGTGGAAAAAGAGATCCTTTTCCTGACCCTCGCGAGAGATGAACCCGAAACCCTTGTCGGTGAGACGGGCGATTGTTCCTGTTTGCATAGCAATTGGAAAAATGGTGCTAATAAATTTATCAATTGCAGTTGGCTGCCCGCCCGTACCGAACGGTACGTTCGGGCGGGGAGTGGAGGTCGATCCCTACTTCTCTGGATCAGCGCTGATTGATCGACCAAGTATATCAAACCCTCATTATCTTGTCAATAGTTCTATCTTTTGGACTACCCGCACTTCTCCCCACGCAGGAGAGCCAAAAACAAAGGTAGTCCGCTAAAATAAAGCTGTGGAAGCCTGAAACATTAGCAGACCACTTTCTTCACTTCATGATTATACAACCCCATTGTGGTCATTTCGTGCGCCTTGCCACTGCGTGTGGATCCGGTTTTTTGGCATGCTTAGTTCTTACGCTTTACACGAATACCCCATGGGGGTACCATGGAAACATGAAGACAGACACGAAGAAGAAAGTGCTCCGACGCCTCAGCCTCATTAAAGGCCAGATCAATGGTCTCGTTAAGATGGTAGACGCTGAGCGCTACTGTGTGGACATCATCACCCAATCAAGCGCGATCAAAGAGGCCCTATCGGGCGTGGAGGATTTGATGCTTGAGAACCATCTTACGACCCACGTGATCGAACAGATAAGATCGGGGAAAAGTAAAAAGGCGGTCGAGGAAATTTTGAAAGTATATAAGCTGGCGCAGAAGAAAAAATAGTATGCACTATGCTCGCCGTAACCAGCAAGGAAGTATGATGCATGATACACATACGGGGCACCATGCTGAAGACTTCCTCAAGAAATTCTGGGTGGTACTCGCACTGACCGTTCCCATCATCCTGTATTCGGACCTACCACAAGCATTTCTCGACTGGTCGGCACCCGCATTTCCTGGCTCGAATTATCTCCAACTCGTATTAGGAAGCATCGTCTTTTTCTACGGCGGTCTCGTCTTCTTGCGTGGCGCGCAGAGTGAACTAAAAGCGCGTTTGCCCGGCATGATGACGCTGATTGCCCTGGCGATATCGGCTGCCTATCTCTATAGCCTGTGGGTCACCATCTCGGGTGTTGGCATGGCCCTGTATTGGGAACTCGCAACACTCATTGCAGTGATGCTCATAGGCCACTTTGTCGAGATGCGCGCGGTACAAAGTGCCAAGGGTGCGCTGCGTGAACTCGCAAAACTACTGCCGGACAAGGCTGAGGTAATCCGTGAAGGTAAGTCGGTTATGGTCTCTATTTCCGAACTTAAGCGCGGCGATGTCGTTCTTGTCCGCCCTGGCGGTAAAGTTCCTGCCGACGGCGTCATCCTTGAAGGTGAGACAGAGCTCAACGAATCATTTATCACCGGAGAATCAAAACCCGTAGCGAAGGGTACGGGCGCAGAGGTCATTGCCGGTTCGATAAACGGCGACGGTAGCCTGCATATCCGCATAGAAAAAACCGGCGCCGAGACATTCTTGGCAGGGGTCATGAAATTAGTTGCCGAGGCGGAAAGGTCGAAGTCTCGCTTGCAGCTCCTCTCCGACCGCGCCGCTTTTTACCTCACGATAGTGGCGATGGTGGCGGGCGGCATGACCCTGCTTGTATGGCTCGCGGTGGGCGCGAGCTTTGGTTTTTCAGTCGAACGGCTTGTCGCGGTGCTCGTGATCACGTGCCCTCATGCGCTTGGGCTTGCGATACCGCTCGTCGCCTCTATATCTACTACGATGGCTTCCCAAAACGGTTTCTTTGTAAAGCGCCGGATTGCACTCGAAGCGGCCCGGAATATCACGACCGTGCTCTTTGATAAGACGGGCACGCTCACCGAAGGCGCCTTCGCGGTCACAGAGGCAACATCGGACGAAGCGCTCGCTCTCTCTGCTGCGGTAGAAACGAATTCTGAACATCCGATAGGCAAGGCGATCGTACAAGAAGCGCGCACGCGTGGCGTGGAGATCAAACAGGCGCAAAGTTTCCAACGCATCGCCGGTGCGGGAGCAGAAGCGCGGGTAGGAGGAGTGCTCGTGTTCGTCGGCCACCGTGGCGGAAACGACATTGTGGTGGAGGCCGATGGCAAGCACATAGGCACCATCGCGGTGGCCGACATGCCCCGCCCCGAGGCTAAAGAAGCGATAGAAGCACTCAAGCGGATGGGACTTTCCGTCGCGATGATAACCGGCGACTCGCAAGAGGTGGCGGCGCAGGTCGCCAAGGAATTGGGCATCGACGAGTACTTTGCCCGGGTAAAGCCGGAGGAAAAATCGCAGAAAGTAAAATTGTTGCAATCACAGGGCAAAAAAGTGGCAATGGTGGGGGATGGGGTCAACGATGCGCCCGCGCTCACGCAGGCCGACCTGGGTATAGCGATCGGCGCTGGCACCAACGTGGCTATCGAATCTGCCGGCATCATCTTGGTGCGCAACGACCCGCGCGACATTGCCAAGATCATCAAGCTCTCGCGGCTCACGTATGCCAAAATGATCCAGAATCTTTTTTGGGCGACCGGCTACAACATCATCGCGCTTCCCGTCGCCGCCGGGGCCCTCGCCGCCTTCGGCATCATGCTCCAGCCAGCCGTAGCCGCCGTATTCATGTCGGCCTCCACCGTCATTGTGGCGGTGAATGCTATGCTACTTCGACGCAAGACATTATGACCATCCGTTTGCTCGCATCAATTATTATTTTCGCGTTCGTGGTCGCGGCGGTTTTCGGGCTGTATATTCCGATGATGGAACACGGGATGGGCTGTCCGTTCATGCAGGGAGGCACGGCACTCTGCACAGTGCCACTCGCGCACGTAGAGCACTGGCAAAGCGCGTTTACTGCCACGCTTATATATCTTCTTGCTTTGTACGCGGCGGCACTCTTATTTATCGTGCGCATGGACCTCTTTGGGATCGCCGATCATCAATACGAACGATACCGCTTGCGAGAGCGCATACCAATGGGCCCGACGCTTTTCCAGGAACTATACTCCCGCGGGATCCTTAACCGCAGAGAATTGCATCGTGTTTGGGCCTGAAGTATTAGACGAAATAACAGAAAAAAGTATGAACAAAAATACACTTATTGTCGGGGGTCTCCTGCTCGTCGTCGGGCTGGGGGTCGGGTACACGCTCGGAGGCAATTCATCCAGGGTCGGCGTGGGCGGCCACACGATGCAAGGTGGCGGGATGATGGGCCAAGACATCGACCAGCATTTCATCGTGCAGATGATCCCGCACCACGATGGCGCTATAGCGATGGCGAAGATCGCGCTCCGGCGCTCGAAGCGCCCGGAGATGATCACGCTCGCCAACAACATAATTGCGGCGCAGGAAAAAGAGATCACCGATATGCGCGGCTGGTACCAGTCGTGGTATGGCACGCCAGTGCCCGCCACGGGAAGCATGGGAATGCGACCGAGCGACGAGCGAGGAAGTACTGAGGCCAGCAGGCCGAATGTGCACATGGGCGGCATGACGGGGGAGCCGGAAGTCTTGGCCTCGGTATCCGATGCGGCATTCGACCGCGAATTTATCACCGAGATGATCCCGCATCATGAAATGGCGGTCATGATGGCGCAGATGCTTGCGGCGGGAACCAGCCGACCCGAAATGAAGCAGCTTGCGGCCAACATCATCGCTTCGCAATCGAGCGAGATCGAGGCGATGCGCGGCTGGCTCACTACGTGGTACGGCCGCTAACGCGGCCAACTGTAAAAAAGTGCTTCGGCATGGGATTGTGTGCATGCCGAAGCTACTTGTATGTAGACGCTGCGGCTACTGTCGTAGCGGCTACCCGGTGCCGACGAGCGTTCGAGGCAGTTTGCTTTTGATAACCCGCCTCGGACCCAACTTCTCCTCGGCCGAGGCATCAAACGTCCAGTAATCACAGGTGATCTCTTCACCTGGCACGATATCACGCAGGGCTACGGAGTACGCGAGGGCATCGCGCGTATGTACTTCACGCGTGTTGGGCGTGTCCGAATGGTTGGTGTACCGGTCGTCGTCTATGCAGATGACGAGAAGTCCCGTGCTTATCTCCGTGTAGGAATATCTCAGCATCTGCAGGCGTTGGGGCTCGGGCAAACATTCGACCTGGGATCGTGGGACTTTCCGGTCGAACCCTTCGGTAACCTCCCAGATGCGCGTTCCTTTCCGAATGAACTCCGCTGCAATCAGGCCAGTGCCGTGAATGCGGCTCGGCCCAATAGTCGTTTTGACCAAAAGCATCTCACTTCTCCTTGGGGATGGGCACTCATACCTATAATCCAGAAAAATCTATCTGTCAAATAGGGGCTAAAAAATAGACGAAAATAAAACTTCCGAACCACCAAAAGAGCCCGTCAAAAAAGAGAAAAGCAGAGCTTCGGGTTCTCTCCAACTCTGGGCTCTGCTCGTTGGACACGTTTAGAACAGCAGTTCAGCACGATCGACTGGAGGGCATTGGAGCGTGAATTGCAGTTGCTTAGCGTGGCGATACCATTGTTCCGATTCACATAAAAAGAGAGACCACCTTGCGGCGGTCTCAAAGGGCGGTGCACGAATGAGCGTCATCGACTCCTCCTATCGCTTTGTTCTCCAGTAGGCGCGTTCGAAGCCGGAGCAACTCGTTGCCACCGGTTTCCAGTCCTTTCTCAAGCCATCCGCTTTTTCGGTCTTGACCAAACATATCTCGACCTTATTCCCGTCGTAGGCCACATGCAACGGATGGCAATGCGAGCTACGAAAGTGTGGGTAGATAGACCAGCCGGGCGGGGGGTCGTAGGTGTCGTGGCAAAAGAGAACGACACAATCTCCAAAGCGTTCCCATTCGCCCTCAATGTCTTCATGTGGCATCAGTTCCTCCTTGATGTGTGAAGTTGCCGCCGCCGCTCGACATCTTCACGGTTAAAGCCGGAACGAAAAGCGAAGTCGACCGTGCTCTTCGTGCGGTCGATGTCGAGAATCTGAAAGAAAAAGAAACCGCTATGGGCGTTTTTTGGTCCTCTCTCAAGCGACGTTTTGCCACTCAGTGCGTCATTTCTGAGAACGAGAGTGGCTATTGCCTCGTGAAAATTGCCGACGATCTTTCTTAGCGGCACTTCAATCTTGACTGTGCCTTCGGCCTCCTCCGCCTCGATCTTCAAGCCAAAAATCGCAAGCTTACCGGACGGGTCTGGCTCGGTCATTTGGACGTTCTCGATATTCATGAGCATCACTTCCTGACCGCGTTCGTCCTCCCCAACACTGAGATTGACCCCGAAGTCGGCCACATGATTGGCAAGAGCTTCGTACCAGCCGTACTTTTCGAGCCGCTGATCCCACGTCACAGGGGGACTTTCCGTCTGAGCTTGCGTCATTGTTGCTGCTCCTCATCGCGAACTCACCTCTGAGCCGCTCCTATTACTTTTTTACTACAATATCTATTGTGTGTCAAATACTTTGAATAACGAAATGCACCCCGCCACAAAGGTGTAATATTACAACAGGCCCCGTTAGGGGCCTGTTGTATGAACGAATCCATCACCACATACCAAAACCTCAAAACAATCATAACAGACATCTTCGGCTCATTGAAACTCAAAAACAGAGAACATCCCAAAGGTCGAAAACCGGCACTGACAAACAGCGAAGCCACAACATGCGCCGTATTGAAGCAACAACTCAATATTGCAACGAAAAGGGCCCTGTTCAAAATTGTTGAACCGCCGTGCACCTACAAAACTCTGGTGGAGTCAGTCAATCGAGCGAGAGAGTACCTTGCCCCCGTCATCGCACTCGTACTCAAAATCCTCCGTTCGCAGGCGCACGTGATCAGATTCACAGACGCAACAGATGTTCCCGTGTGTCTGCTGAAAAACTCAAAGCATCACAAAACGATGGCAGAGTTTGCGACGAAATCAAAGACGGGCAAGGACTACTACTATGGCTTGAAGCTTCATCTTTCTGCCGATGTGGAAGGACGTGTCCTTGCACTAAAATTCACGACCGCTACCGGCAATGATCGGGAGATGTTCAAGAAGATGAACGCGGCACTCCGAGGAATTTTCGTTGCTGATGCCGGATACGTTGGCGAAGATTTCACCAAGGAGTTCTATATCGAGGGCGAGCGCATGGTCCTCACCGCTACGCGCTGCAACATGAAAAAGGTCTCGACCGATTGGCAGATCGCGCTGCTCAATCTCCGCATGAATGTCGAAGTCCATTTCCGTATGCTGAAAGTTGTCTACGGGTTTGTGACCTCTCTGCCACGCTCAGTGAACGGCTACCTGACCCACTACCTGAGTGCGATCACCGCACACCTGCTCCAATTATTATTCAGTCTTCCTTCAAAGGTTTCCCCGAAAGTTCTCGTTTGAGTTTGTGATTGTTTTGAGTGTTTCAAGCATACCCCGATGAGTCGGGTGGTTTATGAGCGCTTGGGGAAATGCATTTCGTTATTCAAAGTCAAATAGAAACTCCGGGGGTGGGATTCGAACCCACAACTTACTCCTTAACAGGGAGCCACTCTACCATTGAGTTACCCCGGAATGATGTTTGATCGCTTTATAAATCGTCGACCCGCGGCACTTTTCAAATACTTTTCTCTTTTCCGGGCAACGTTCAATTCAGCAATCTGCTCAATATATACCATATTCCACGGCATATAGCGTCTCGTATATGAATGGTTGCCGGAATTATGCTCCTTGAGCCTACGTTCCACATCAGTCGTACTTCCTACATAGGTTTTCGGAAAGTGGACTCTTTTTAAGATGTAAACCCAAGCCATATTGAGTTACCTGCCTCGCCTCGGCGAGCCGTAGGCGAGTCGAGGCGGGCCCCGGAATATTTGAAATTCATCGGAAGTATATCTGAGCATGCTAAGATTTCCAACATGGTAGAAGCCCCCTCTTTCGCGCTCAACATTCCGGCCTTCGCCGAAGGAGCCATGATACCGGCCAAATATACGTGTGACCTGCCTCGCGTTGACGTAGGCAAGGCGGGCGGCGAGCACGCAAGTCCGGCGATAGAGATTTCTGGGGTTCCCGACGGCACACTTTCGCTCGCACTCATTATGGACGATCCGGATATTCCTGAAGTATTCAAAAAAGACCGGGGGATCAGCGAATTTGTGCACTGGGTCCTTTTCAACATGCCCGCGACCACGACCGAGATCCCTGAAGGATCTTCGGTCGGGGTGGTGGGTGCCAATGGTGCCGGCAAAAACGCGTACCATCCGCCGTGCCCGCCGCCGCAGTACGAGCCAAGCACGCATCGCTACATCTTCAAACTCTACGCGCTCGACGCCACGCTGCCGCTGCAAGCGGGCGCATCTGCCGCAGAGGTGCAGCAGGCTATGGAAGGGCACATTATCGCGCAAACAGCGTATACTGGTCTCTATAAAAGGCAATAATCTTGCATTCAGTATTTCTACGTACTACTAACTACTAACTATTTTTCCAACATGGAAACACGAATCAAAGCAGATGGATTTGATATGTCGGAGGCGATGACCGCGTATCTCAATGATCGGATCGCGCACATAGAGAAATTGCTCGCCAATGATGGAGAACTGGCCCGCTGCGAGATAGAGCTTGGTCGCGATGCGGGCAAGCCGCGCCATGGCGCCAATATATGGTACGCGGAAATACAGGTGGTGCGACCAGGAGAACCTACCTTGCGAGCGACCAATCGCTCTGAAAGTATCAACGGCGCTATCGATGATGCAAAAGCGGAATTGGAACGTCAGATCCACAATGAAAAGCGCATCCATACGCGCGTGCTGCGCAAAGCAGGGACTCTCGCCAAGGGGATTCTGCGTTTGGGTACTGACGAGTAGCCACTGGAGTAGAAAAAAGGTTGGCACCGTCCGCGAGTATGCAGACGGTGCCGACGGTGCTCAAGTTGGGTGCCTATCACGAGAGAGCTTTGGGCGGCTGAGGATTGTACCGGATGATCCAAAGCACGCTCCCGCTACTAAGCTCCGAACCTTTCGCGGATTTGTGACCGTCTGCGGAGAGTATCCGCGCGATTGCCTTGCCGCTCATCTTCTCGTGGTTGGGGATCTTTTTGATGATCGACATCATATTGTCCACGTACATCCGCGACGCCTCGCCACTTCGCCGTGCAGCTGGCGCTTGCCGTGCCTTGACCTGTTCCTTGTCCACATCGTTCCGTTTGTTGGCGTATATCCTAAGCGCCTCCTTGTCGGCCTGGCTCGTCTGTGCACCCGTCGTCGGTACGATGACAGCGGTCGGGCATCGCGTCACGCCCTTATTGCGGATGAATTCGGCGACAGCCGTTTCGTGTGCAGCACCCTGTACCGGGCCAGGGACAACAGTTTTTTTGGAAGGGATGATCATCATGTCCTCCATAGTTGTGGCCACTGCCACTTGATTGCGGGTTTTCTCGCTTAAAACTACTCAAATTTGCGATGTTTGTCAAAATGAACTTTTTTGACGATGCGACACGGCAGGGGAGTCGCTGTCAATATGGACAGCATTTGTGAAAAGCATAGAGTGGCGCTAACCGCTTCTGCGGACTGTTTAATCGTTATTACTATTTAGAAGTGCAATTATGCAAACATTACAAGCAGTGAGAAATGTTTTTTCTACAAGCGCCACGCGCGCAGCAATAGCAATTGCAATGACCGCCGCTCTCATGAGCGGACTTTTTGTTCCTCTTTCCGCAAGTGCTACGGTTGCCACTGTAAATTTGACTGCACCTAATGGGGGTGAGTATTGGCGTGATATGCGCAACATAACGTGGACGGTCGCTACCACCACCCCTTCGGGCGGTGATACATTTACGATCAGTCTTTCGACGAACAGCGGCGGAAGTTTCAACACGCTTGTCGCCGGTGTCGATGTGGCCCCTGGATTTTATACATGGGACACGCACAGTACGGGAGCGGGCGTGCTGGTAGACGGAAACACGTACCGCATCAAGCTGGTTGCTCCCAATCTGCTTGAAGACTCGAGCGTACTTGATTTTACGGTAGATAACACCGCTCCCAGCACAGACCAAACGCCAAGTTTTCCGGCTTCAGGTACCGGTTGGTACAACATTGCAACGGGAGTTCCCACTATTACACTCACTTGTGATGATGGCGTACCCCCAGGGAGCGGGTGCCACAATGTCTATTACTATTGGGACTCTGATGCGCCAACGGTATATAGCGTTCCCCTGACGCCAGCTGAAGGCGATCACTTTCTCCACTATTACTCCGACGACAACGCGACTGACAACCTTGGGGTGCGCAACATCGAGTCCACAAACACCGTCGAATACAAGGTGGATACTGCCAATCCGACCGCCGCCGTTACCTATTCCGACAACTACGTCAAATCCGGCGATGTGCTCACCATTACGGCTGCATTCAACGAGCCGATGGCTGATGCTCCGGCGACCGAGGTCGCGATTTCTGGTTCCAACACGCTTGCGGCGACGGCAATGACCAAAGACACTACTACGTCCTATCACTATGATTTTAGCGTGGGAGCGGGCGATGGGCTCGCGACGGTAGCGTTCTCCGTTGGTACCGATGTGGCGGGCAACCCGATCACGGCTACACCAACTTCTGGCGATACATTTACGGTAGACAACTTGGATCCGACCATCACCGGTTTTACCTCACCGACGGCTGACACGGTGTACAAGGGCGCGGGCACGACTGCGAACATTCTGGACTTTACTCCGCACGATACGGGCGGTGTCGGCTCAACACCGCTGACATGCTCGTACACCGTCACGAACGCAGGCGGTACGTTCAATCATGACGACTTTATGCCCTGCACCGACGGCACACCCATCACCAGTGCCACACTTGAGGATCTTGCTGATGGGCGCAATGACGTGTTCGTCAATGTTACGGATGCGGCAGGCAATGATATCGACTCCTCCACCATTTCTTTCGTCTTCGACAACGACGATACGCTCACGGTCGGTACGGCCGGTGGCGTGGTCGGCGCTGAAGACTTCAACACCATCCAAGAGGCAGTTACTAAAGCGACAGCGGGCGACACGGTCGCGGTCTCCGCTGGCACGTATGGGGAGAGCGTAACGATCCCGGCCGGGAAAGACGGTCTCGCGCTTGCCGGTAACAGTTCCACCGACACATTCATCTCCGTCCCCAACAACACCTTCGGTATCAAAGTGCAGAGCGCATCGGTAGACATCAGCGGATTCGACATCAAAAAAGACGCTAGCCCCGATTTCGTCACGAGCTGTGCCGATAATTGCGGTATTTTCTTCGCGGCGTCCGGCACCGCCCTCGCGCACACGGTCATTCACGACAACAAGATCGAAGGATTCTATAACGGCGTTGGCGGCTCCGGCGCTGTGCAGTGGTGGGACATCACCGACAACACCTTCGACAACAACCGCACCGGCGTGTTCTTCAACACCTCAAGCAATATAAGCGTGAGCGGCAACACATTCACCAACTACTTTGCCGGCACGGGCGGCACCGAAGCGACGTCTGACATCAGCATCACCGACAACATCTTCAGCGGCTCGAACGGCAGTCTCGACGCGGACCTCTCGGGCTTCGTATCCATCATGGAGGCGATAGGTATGACCGATGATGTGGACAACCTGACCATCACGGGCAACACCATCAGCGGCGACAACGCCTTCGGCATACAGGTATATTCTAATGGCGGCTCCGGGCCCATTGACGCGCTTATCGAACACAACAACATTTCGGGCACCGCTACCTACGGTCTCAAGAACAACACCACCCATAACGTAGACGCTACCGAGAACTGGTGGGGCAGTGACGAGGGCCCGACTCCGGACACCGCAGCGCTCAACCCGTCCGGCGATGGCGACAACGTAAGTGATTACGTACTCTTCGCCCCGTGGTGTACGAATGCTGCTTGTTCTCCGGTTGACACGACTGCTCCGACAGCAACGCTCTCTGGTACACCGGCCGATCCGACCAACGTTACAACGACCGACATTACAGTCGGCCCCGGCGGCGATGTCGCGTACTACACGTACAGTTTTGATGGAGGCGCGTATGGAGCCACCACAACTGCCGCCACGCACATCACGCTCTCTTCGCTTGCCGATGGCCCGCACACGCTCGACGTGCTGGGCCGTGACCAGGCGGGCAACTGGCAGACGAGCCCAACCTCGTTCAGCTGGACGATAGACACTCTTGCGCCGACCATGACCGACGTGCACATAGAGTCTGACAACGCGAAAGACGCCACGCTCTGGGCGAAAGCAGGCGACACCATCACCATCACTGCGACATCGAGTGAGGCCATCAACACGCCAACGGTGACCATCGACGGCAATGCCGCCTCCGTCTCTGGCGGCCCGACCTTATGGACGGCGACATACACGATGCAAGCGGGAGACAACGAAGGCGTGATCCCATTCACCATCAACTTTACCGACCTGGCCACGAATCCTGGTTCGAGTATCGCTACAACCGACGGTTCAGCTATCACGTATGACGAGACCGACCCAGTCGTCGAGGCAGGCACGACGCCGCAGTACATTAATCTTGTGGTGAGTTCCGTCGTCCAAGATGCGACGGTTACTGAAAGTGGTTCGGGCGTCGATACGAACATCTGGACGAATACTTCGCCGACGCAGGCGACCTCGACACCCTACAACGCTGAAGACACCACACTCACGGCGACAGTGGATGGTACGTACACGTTCACGCTCACTGTCGAAGACGAGGCGGGCAACGTGGGAAGCGACACGATGACGCTCGTGCGCGACACGGTCTCGCCCTTTGTGAAGGCCTACATCCCGACCACCGGCAAGATCGACGTCTCGACGGCCGCCACATCCTCCCTGGTTCGTTTCAATGAGAGTGTTGGCGTACTCGATGCCGGGGGTATCTCGATCGTCAATGACGGTACGGATGTCTCTGTTGCGAACGGAACTTCCTCGATAATCGGTGGCGATGATGCCTCTCTAACCCTGCAGATCCCTTACGTCGCGCTGGATAACGGGACGACGTATCGTGTGAACGTTGACCCTTCATCCATCCGCGATACCGCTGGCAATCCGTTCATCCTCTCGTTCGCCAATCACTTCACCACGATAGCGGACCTCATACCGCCGACAGTGGACTCTCTCACTGCTGGTTCGATTACCACGACCGGAGCGGAGCTCGTGGCAGCAACGGATGAAAATGCCTCCTGCCGTTACTCGCAGACCGACTCCGCATTCGGCTCGATGACTGTATTTGGTACAACCGGCACCTCGACGGCGCACGCCACAGTGCTCTCGGGCCTTACTCCTGCGACGATGTACAACTTCTACGTGCGCTGCGTTGACCTCGCGGCGGCGGCAAATGCCATGACCGTATCCGCGCACGTCTCATTCACGACCGCAACGCCGGACACAATGGCACCGGTAATCTCCAACATTCAGGCGATTGGCACGGGGCAGACAACGGCAACGATCACGTGGACGACGGATGAGGGTGCCGACTCGCAGGTGGAATACGGCACTGATTCGTCTTATGGCGCCGCTTCATCTTCGGCTGCGCTCGTCACGAGTCACTCTATTTTGTTGACTGGACTCACTGCAGGCACAACCTACCACTTCCGCGTCCTCTCAAGTGATGCCGCGTCCAACGACGGAGTCTCGGTGGACGGCACGTTCACCACGTCTGCTCCTTCGCCTGACACCGATGCGCCGCCGATTCCAAGCATCACGACGGGTGTCAACACGGTGAATGCTGATTCGTACAGCATTGCGGGCTCCGCAGGCCCAGATACGCCGAGCGACAGTGTGCGTAGCATTCAGATCTACAACAACGACGTTCTTGCAGGCAGTGCGGTCGTGCCTGTTGGCCAAACTGACTGGAGCGCATCAGTAACGCTCACGCAGGACTTGGCCAACAGTTTCAGTGCTGTTTCGACCGATGCTTCCGGCAACAGAAGCGCCACTAGCTCGGCCGTCATCATCACCGAAGATGGCACCGTCGGTACCGACCAAACAGAACCTGATGCACCGATAATTGATCCAGGCATTGACGGCATTACGGTAGACGCAGATACCTACGAGTTGTTCGGAACGGTAACTGCCGACACCGATGTTCAAACCGTTGTCATTGATTGCGGCTGTTCAGTCGTCGGTTCGGTCAACGTCCCGGCTGGCGAGACCGCTTGGGCGCTCACCATCACGCTGCCGCAAGATACGGACACCACGTTCATCGCGCGCTCAATTGATCCTTCGGGCAACATCAGTGCGGACAGCACGGGCGTGACCATCACCGAGCAGGCTCCGGCAGGCGACACGACCGCTCCGACCATCACGAGCTCGGATCCCGCCGACACCGGCTCGGACGTCTCGGTAAGCGTTGCGCCACAGGTTGTATTCGATGAGCCTATTGACCCGACCACTGCCACCTCCACCTCGGTCCAACTGCTCGACGACACCGATACGCCGGTCGCTGCGACGCTCTCGCTTGCCAACGGCAACACAACGGCGGTCATCACCCCCAATGCATCCCTCAATTACAGCTCCGATTACCACATTGCTGTTTCGAGCGGTGTCACCGACGCAGTGGGTAACCACTTTACCGGTACGACCAACTACGCGACGTTCACCACCGAAGACGTCCCGGCCGACACCGATGCACCCGTCATCACCAACATCCGCACTGTCGCTCCTATCGGGACCGACAGCGTGACGATTACCTGGGACACCGATGAAGCAGCTGACTCGGAGGTTGAGTACGGTACGGATTCTTCGTACAGCTTGGGTCCAACGGCCGTTAGCGATGTCGGCGGCGTGACAAACCACTCGGTGAGCATCAGCGGTCTCTCAGCGGATACGGTGTATCACTTCCGCGTACACTCGACCGACCTTGCTCCGGCAGTAAATAGCGCGACCTCCGGCGACAATGTCTTCCAAACGGCGTTTGATGACTCGTCGGCAACGCTCGCGGTGACCGGCATTGACGCGGTCGCCAATCAGAACGGTGCGACCGGATTTGCATCGAACAACGACAGCTTCGACGACGGCTGGAGATGGACCTTCCACGTCACCGTCCCGACGGCTGAAACATCCTTCGCTATGAAGTTCGCCGACTTCGTGAGCGGCGCCAATGTGCTCTTCGCCGCAAGCAACATCCGCTACTACACGGCGCAATCGTCGGCCAATTCTGCGAGCACGACCGCAGTTTCGATCGCAGGCGCCAACACGTATCCGGGGGTCATTACGCTCGATAGCGATGCCGATGCCTCCACAGCGGGTCGCCAGATCAATGTGACGGTGGAAGCGAAAGCGCCAGTTGCCACACCCGCAGGCTCCTACTCGACGAGCTACGGCGTCGAATCGCTCTAGTATCTAAGAAAGCACTCGTATGAAAAACACATTCTTGGCATCATCACTTCTCGCAGTAGCCATCGGCTTGGGCGCGATAGCACCCGTGCTCGCGAGCGCCTCTGAAGTGACGGGCACGCTCTCGACGGGCGTCTCGACCGGCCTCTCCGGCATCGTGGATGCGCCGCCTATCGCAAGCCCTGTGCCGGGCACATACACGTCGGCGCAGTCGGTAACGCTCTCGGCCGTCGATTCCACGAGCATCCACTACATCGTCGACGGCGCCTCGCCGACCTGCACCACCGGCACGACCTACACGGGTGCGATCAGCGTGTCGACCTCGCAGACCATTCGCGCCGTCGCGTGCTTCGGCACGGTCGCGTCCGAGGTCGGCACCTTCGCCTACGGCATCAATATCCCTCCAGCACCAAGCGGTGGAGGTGGGGGAGGAGGCGGTGGCGGTGGCGGAGGAGGTGGAGGTAGTTTGCCAGCGTCCACTCCTGCACAAGGCAACGGCGACACCAATAGCGACGGACACGTGGATGCTGTCGACTTCAACGCGCTCATTGTGGCCTGGGGCACTACCGGCTCAAGCGTGGCGAGCGATCTCAACCACGACGGTGTCGTCGACCTCTTGGACTTCAACGCTTTAATCGTTAATTGGACTGGATGATAAATACTATACGTATGCAGAAAACACTCATTACACTCGCATCGATCGGAATTTTGGGACTCGCTGGCATAGCTTCGGCCGCGACGATATCACTCTCTCCGACCGCGGTGTCGGTGACCAAGGGGCAGACCTTTAGCGTTGTCATCAATGCGGATCCTGCGGGAGCAAAACTCTATACGGTCAAAGCCAAAGTCTCATATCCGGCGGCGCTCTTGGAGGCGACCGGATACATGGTGGATCCGACCTGGCCGCTGACACCGCCGGGTAATTCGATAGACAACACCAATGGCACATTGATCCAAACGGCGGGTTTTGTGGGCGGCTTCACCGCCGTGAAGAAATTTGGCACCATTACCTTCATAGCAAAAGAGAGCGGCTCCGCTACGATAGCGGTCGGCTCTGACTCGGCGGCGTATGACGCGCAGAGTAAGAACCAGATTTCGGGCACGCAGGGCTCCTCGGTGGTGACCATTGCTGCGGCTGTAGCTCCCGCGCCCAAGACATCGGCGGTCACGAAGCCGACCAATCCGACGGCTTCGCCCAACAAAGCTACACCCGTGGCCGCGCGAAAAGCTACGACGACCACTGAAGAAGCGACGACAACAGCCATGACTGGCACATCGACAGAAGTACAGGCAGCAGCGGCAGGCGCCGGATTCCTTGGCGGCTATGGCTGGCTCCCCGCTCTCGCGGCCTTGTTGATCGTCCTTGGGGGTGGTGTGTGGTACGCCAGAAGGCGATAGGAAAAGAAAAAGCCGGGAGAGGGGTCCCGGCTCCCGTAGGCGCGTCTCTCAAGACGAAAGCACGCATTCAAGTCGATGCCGCGAACAGGAATGACGACCCAGGAAATACTTCGCGGCCGGTTTCGACGCGTGTTACACCGAGGTAAGGAGAGTCATCCCGTTGCGCCAGGCGCAAACAGTACTTGTGGGTCCTTTCCGTATTATGGACCCTCTGAAGGTCTACGGGCTTGTGAAGGAGCGTAAATTGTCGATGAACCAGCATTTCGAGGGGAAACTGTTCGATCAGAAGCAGAGCGGCTCTCGGTGTCATCTGTGAAAAACCGCGCTCCCGGGATCTGTTGATCATGGACTGGAAGAACACTTTCGGCAAAGCGATGTCGTTGACGTTGATGATACCGAATCCATATTGAGGTGCAGTATCCTCGTCGGAGAAATCTGGTGCGTTGATCAGCTCTTCGGCTCTCTCCTGGATCACGAGACCGCTCCGCAGGATGTCTTCCAGAATCCTTTGTTTGTTGCGTCCATCGTTGCGTATAGTGAACATTACACGCACAGCGATCTGGTCTGGGGGCACATTCCGCTCCATCGTCTCGATCACACCTCGCTGGTGTCCGGTACGAGTGTAGAGTATCTCAGTCGTTCGTCAACTTTACGCATGTTGGGCGCCCGAGCGGATGAAATCAGCGTAGGGCATTTCGCGTCTGCCTTCGGGCTTCACGGTATCAATCACGAGGTTGTCTGCGTCCAAGTGCGCATCGAGGATCTGCACGCGTATCTTTTTTGTTGCTTGCCCTGAGTGAGTCGAAGGGCGTTCAAAAAAAGCGTAGGTACCAGGCCAGCCCTCAAAAGCTTTGATCTTGAGAAGATTTTTGTACGCATCATCATCGAGGTCGAGCAGACCGTCTGCTTTTGAGAATTTCTCGCTGTAGGTAGCCAGATCGTGATTCTGCTCACGCGGCTCGATATTTCCCGCCACATATTCAGGAAGGATCTGTGCGAGCAATCGGCCGCCCTCGGGCACGAGCAATTGCTCTAGCTCGGAATTTTTCGGCGGCCCGTCTCGGTGAGGCGAAGCCGAGGTGGACCAACCTGGCACGGGCACTTTTTTCTGCGCGACAATCGGGCCATGATCCATTTCCTCATCCACGCGCATAATGGTGACACCGGTCTCGCGCTCATCGTGTAGAATGGCACTGCGCATGGGGGAGGGGCCGCGCAGGCGCGGCAAGAGACTCGGATGCACATTGAGAAATCCGTGCGCGGGTACACCGAGGACCGTCCTCGGTAATATCTTGCCGTAGTCCACCACGATGCAGAGCAGAAAACAGTGAACAGTGAACAGTGAACAGAAAGAGGAGTCGAGTTTTTCCGGTTGCATCACTTCGATATTTCGTACGGTGGCCCATTGTTTTACTTCTGATTGCTGAGGTACGAGTCCGCGACCGCTCTTTCGGTCGGGCATGGTAACGACGAGTGCCGGCAGGAATCCGGCTTTTTCGAGCTCGTCGAGCACGTACACGGCGATGTGCGATGTGCCGAAGAATGCGAATCGAATCTGCCTCGCCGAGTCAAGGAGGGTATTATTTTTTGTCTGATTCATCATACAGAGCGGTCGTTTTGTCGGTGTAGAGGATACCCTCGAGGTGGTCCATCTCGTGCTGAAAAATATGCGCGAGGAAGCCGGATGCGCCGCGCTGTGTTTTGTGGCCCTGCTCGTCGGTGTACTGTAGCGTCACTTTTTCCGCACGCGGCACCTCGCCCCACTTGCCACGGATGGAGAGGCATCCCTCATGCTTGTCCATTTTCTTGCGGGATACTTTGAGCAATTGGGGATTGATGAAGACGAGGTCGGGAACAGGTTCGAGGTTCGAGCTGCCAGCTGGCAGGTTGGGTTCCGGCTCGCCTGCCTGCGCAGGCAGGTCGGAGGCGTTGCGCGCGCCACGGGCAAGTGCCTTCCCAGATACTATAAAAAGTCGCACGGGTTCGCCCAGCTGTACGGCCGCGAGCGCCACACCGAATTCTTCTTTGGCCAGGAGCCTTTTCATCTCGGCGATGGTCTTCTTGATCTTGGGGCCCTTGATCTGCGCATGCGGTATGTCGCGCGAAATACTCCGCAGGGCGGGATTGTCCTTCTCGGGCAGAATCGTATGCATGCGGAAACTATAACCCAACGAACCGAACGGAGCGACCATAGAGCGTCGCAGGGGGCTGTAGTACAATCCCGCCATGCGACACATCGGCACACACCTGAAGCGTACGATGGAGAAAAAAAGTGCGACCGAGCGCGGCGAGCTCATGCAATATTTCCGCCAGCGTCTCAATTTTGAACGCGTAAAAGATGGCTATCCAGCAATCACGATGGCGCGTATCGGGATGCTGCTCGCCAGGATCCCGACCAAAGATCTCTATTATCTGAAGAAGGTATGCGACGACGCGCCGCATTTCTCAAAGAAATTCTGGTGGGAATTGAATCCAAAAAAACATACCGAAGAGGAGAACAGCGGCAAACATTCATGAAAAGTGCCTCTCTCTTTCATATCGCATCCATCGATTCTTGCATAGGGGAAATCTAAGAAAATAGTGGATTGTCGGAGCGCACGTTTGACCAAAGATGCTCATAGTGCTTATATCTCCTCTGGTAGGAACTCTGAACGCCGTATCTTTCGGCTGGAGGCGAACATGTCGGGTAAGTGCGTTGAATGGCCACCGCATGCTCGGTGGACCCCCACAACGCTGACAAGCGATCTCAGCAATTGCGGGCTCTGTCGGAACTTGCCGAAAAGCTGTCTAGGCAAGTCAAGATAGTGTTCGGGGGTCGATTTTTGGTCCAGGCAGTACCGGGCGGGGGATACAAGGTCACTATCAGCACAGAGGAGTAGAGAGACCAATCGTATCAAGGTAAATACGCTTGCTCGGGGCAACCTGAGCGAGCAACATTTTCTAGTGTGACCGTGCAGATATATAGAAGTATAAAAGATGGTGGCCGCCTCCCCTCGGGGAAGCGGTCAGTTTTTGTGTCGACCCGGGCCAGGTGGAGGGCGACGCGCACGACCTGCGGCTGGCAGTCGCGGGCGAACAGTGGGGGTTCGTGGTCGACCCCACCGACAATGAGTAATTGCGGAGATTCATCCATATTTCCATCTCCTTCGTCGATATTATTGTGCGGCTTCGCGCATTGTCTCGACCCAACCGCTCTTCTGGCCTTTGCCGACGATGAAATAGCGCCCGTCGTCAAGCAACACATCCAGCTGTGCCTTCGTGAGGATCGGGCGGCTCTCATCCGACATCCCGAAGAAGTGGGCCCAAACGTTTTGCACGGGGGCATACTTCATGCGCAACATGCGCAGATTGGCGACATTGACGGCCCAGATCAAGGACATCGACACCCAGGCGCACACTTGCATAGCGTCTGGGACAAGTTTGGCCATCTCGTGCGCGTGCTTCGCCACCGCGATGTCAGCGGCTGGCGCATTTTTCATCGTTAGATGAAAAACATCCTGCGCCGCGCTGGCGATTTGCCGCGTCAGCCCGGGCCATGCATCAATTCCCCAGAGCGGTCCGGCGATAGCGATGCATGTGATGACGATTGCGAGGGCGAAGAGCGCGAGCTCCAGCCACCTGCCGACATCCTCATGGTTGTCTCCGGGTTTCGGCAAGTAATACCCCGGTTCATCCACCTTAAAATGGATGTCCGGTACGACCCTCTCAGGGCCCAAGTCTCTCGTTCGCACCTTATTCCCCTCAAAGGGTTGTCAACGATCGTGGCACCAGCCACATCAGAAATTAAACGCTATTTTCATGAACTGTCAATCGTGTAATCCCGATTCTTTGTGCGTCTCGTTAACTACAGTACAATGGGCACTCGTATGGCCTTTACGTTTTCTCCCAAACTCGGCATCGATCTTGGCACGACGACCGTGCTTGTGTACGTCCCGGGCAAAGGCATCGTACTCAACGAGCCCTCGGTCGTCGCGGTGTCGCGCGACAACAAGATCCTGGCGATCGGGAGCGAAGCGAAAAATATGATCGGGCGCACGCCGGAAGAGATCATCGCGTACCGCCCGATGAAAGACGGCGTGATCGCCGACTATCGCGTCACCGAAGCAATGCTGCGCTACTACATTCGCAAAGCGCTCGGCCCCTGGAACATATTCCGTCCCGAGGTCATGGTCTCGGTGCCGGCGGGCGTCACCTCTACTGAGCGGCGGGCGGTGGTGGAGGCGGCGACGAAAGCCGGTGCGCGCGAGGCGTACATCATCAAAGAACCCATCCTCGCGGCTATAGGCGCAGGTATCCCGATCCACGAGGCGCGTGGGCACATGATCGTCGATATCGGCGGCGGTACGACCGACGTGGCCGTCATATCGCTCGGCGGTATCGTCGCTTCCACTTCAGTGAAGTGCGCGGGCAATGCAATGGATCACGCGATCGCGGACTATGTGAAGAAGACATTCAATCTTGGTATCGGCGATAAGATGGCCGAGGAGATCAAGATCAAAGTCGGCTCAGCGGTGCCGATGGACCAGGAACTCACGCTCACCGTAAAGGGCCGCGACCACCTCACGGGCTTGCCGCGCTCAATAGAACTCGGGAGCAACGAGGTGGTGCGGGCGATCGGCAAGGAACTGCGCACCATGATCGGCGCCATCAAAGACGTATTGCAGGAGACACCGCCGGAATTGGCCGCCGACATCATCGACAACGGCATTATCATGACGGGTGGCAGCAGTCAGCTGCGCAATCTCGCTGAGCTCATCTTCCGCCGCACGGGCGTGAAGGCACGCGTGGCCAAGGATGCGCCGTATTGCGTGGCGATGGGGACCGGCGAAGCGCTCAAACATTTGGCGACCTACAAGAAAGCGATTATTTCTAAGAGATAAAGTCCCTCGGCTGTTGGAGCTTTTCGATATCGTTCATCAATTTTCGCAGGTCGCTCTGAATGTCGCCCAGCGTCTTTTGCTGTGCAGCCTTGCGGGCTTCTTCTGCCTGCTCTTCGCTTTCCTCTTCTTCGGCGATCTCCTCCACATCCTCTTGCAGTTCATCAATGTCTTCCTGGATCTCACCCACGTCTTCCTGAATTTCGTCAATGTCGTGCTCCACTTCCTGCAATGATTCGGTGGTGAAATTGACGGTCATCTGGATAAAAAGCGAAAGGTAGATCGCTTCGAGCGACACGATGGTGGTGAGGAACAAGAGCATGTCGTTCCACTCGATGAGGCCTGCAAGGACCGCAAGGAACGCGAGAATAAATACGCCCGTATGAATGATGATCGAATTCGGTGATCCGATCCAGCGCGTAAATTGAAGTGCGGCTTTTTGGAATCGCGGCTGCTGTTTCATGCGCGCCAGTATACACCTCACTGGTATACTGTCATCATGAAATTGGTGGGAAATGTGCATTTGATCGCGGGCAATGCCGAAGACATCCCGGCGATACTCTCGATCCTTCAAGAAGAGGGTATAGCGACCGTGGCGAATCCGGATCTCTATGTACGTACCTATCGCAATTTTGGTATTGATGAGGCACGCGAACTTTCTGAGCGCGCATCCGCGCGAGCATTCGTGGACAGGCGTACGTTCGTTATCATTGCCGATGCTCTTACGCACGAAGCGCAGAACGCGCTGCTGAAGACACTCGAAGAGCCGACGGGCGACGCGCTGTTTCTTTTCATCGTCCCGGCACCTGCTCAACTTCTTCCGACGCTCAAGAGTCGTGCGCAAGAACTACCGAGGACCGTCCTCGGTAGTGCTCAATACAGAGGACGGTACTCTGTAAGTGAAGCAAATGATTTCTTGAAAGCTACTCCAGCCCAGCGCTTGGAATTACTGAAGCCGCTTTTGGAAAAGGGGGAGGATGACCCCGAAAAGCCTCGCGGCAACGGGGCAGGCAAGCGGGATGTGGGAAGTATTATTCGATTTCTGGGGGCTCTCGAGAGATCATTGGCGGAAATGGGGCAAAGGGGAGGAGCGGGAGAAAGGGAAAAGGTGCGCGAAGGGCTGCATGCGGTCTTCCGCGCGCGCAAGTACATCACCGACCGCGGCGCGCTCGTTAAACCGCTTCTTGAACAGGTCGCGCTATTGATTTGATATAATCCGACCATGCCATTCGATTTCAAATCGTTCGAACAAAGGGCCACGGGCTCGCGCGATTGGCTCACTCGCGAGTATGGGGGGCTTCGCACCGGTCGCGCCTCTCCAGCCGTCCTCGACGGCATATCGGTCTCGGCCTATGGCTCGGTGGTGCCGCTCAAGCAGGTCGCTAGCGTGGGAGTGGAAGATGCGCGTACACTGCGTATCCAGCCGTATGACGCATCGCTCGTTAAAGACATCGAACGCGGTATCGCCGCAGCGAATCTCGGCGTAGGCACAGCAGCCGATTCCTCCGGCCTGCGCGTGACATTCCCCGATCTTACCGCTGAGCGACGCCAAGAGTTGATAAAGATCGCTAAGGGAAAGCTCGAGGAAGCCAAGGCCACTATGCGTGTGGCCCGTGACGACGCATGGAAGCAGATACAGGAGAAAGAGCGCTTGAGTCAACTCACCGAGGACGATAAGTATTCTCTCAAAGAACAGTTGCAGAAAAAAATGGATGAAGCGACCGAAGCGCTTGAGAGTGCTTTTCGGGCCAAAGAAAAAGAGATGAGCTCATGACTGCGCTTCTTGTGATCCTGATCCTTGTAGTGCTCATCGTGGTGCACGAGCTCGGGCATTTCATCGTGGCGAAAATTATCGGTGTGCGCGTGCAGGAATTTGGCGTGGGCTATCCACCGCGCGCATTTCGCTTCGGAAAAATAGGGGATACTGAATATACCCTCAATTGGATACCGTTTGGCGGTTTCGTCCGCCTCTTCGGAGACGAGGGCGAGAGCGAGCGTGGCAGGGGCTCCTTCGTCGAGGCGTCGCGCGTCAAGCAGGCAGCGATACTTTTTGCAGGGATACTCATGAATCTTGTTTTGGCCTGGATACTCTTCGCAGCCGCTTTGCACATGGGGATCCCGCGACCTGTCGGGTATCTTGGCCCGGGCGTGCAGATGCTTATTTCCGATGTCGTGCCGGGCTCACCGGCCGATGCCGCGCGAATCCACCCGGGTGATGAGTTGATCGGTATGGTGGATGAAAAAGGAAGTATGCCAGCTGACCTCTTGCCCAAGACGGTAGCCGAGTACGTGGGCATGCGTGCCGGTGAACGGATACAAGTGGAGTATATACGCGATGGGATCACGGTTATCACCGGCATCACGCCCGCCAATGCAGTCATCCCGGGGCTCGCTGGCCGCGCAGGTCTTGGCATCGGACTGGTGCTCGTTTCATCCGAACCACTGCCGTGGAGCCAGGCGATCGGCGACGCGCTCTCGGAAATGCTACTCGCCTTTGTACGCGTCGCGCAGAGCGTGTGGGGCATTCTCGCCAACACCGTGCAGGGCACCCTCAGCCTCTCGGGAGTTATCGGACCGGTAGGATTGGTCTCGGTCGTCGGGGCTGCGGCGAAGACGGGCTTCGCACAAGTCTTGGCACTTGCGGCGTTCATATCGGTGAACCTTGCAGTCATCAACTTGATCCCGATCCCCGCGCTCGACGGGGGGCGCCTCGCGATAGTCGCCGTAGAATCCGTCTTGCGCCGCCCTGCACCCAAACTTGCGATCTATATACTCAACGCGGTCGGCATTGCCGCGATCGCATTCCTTATGATAGCGGTGACGTATCACGACATCGCGCGGCTGGTAGCATAAATATACAAAAGAAAAAGGCGTGCGCGGAGGGGGAAATCCGCGCACGCCACCGCCGAGACCATCTCGGCGGTACCCGCCTGCCCCAGAGCGTCAGGGGAGAGCACACAGGGCCCTGGCGGATCTCGATGGCCAAAAAAGAACGCCGTATTTCGAGTGCGCTAACTATGCTATCCCCAGTGTAATAGTCAAGTGCTGCACCTTCAGACATGCGCTACAATGCGCCCGATGCGGCAATCTCAATTGTTTACGAAAACGCGCAAGAACGGACCCAAAGATGAGATCGCTAAGAACGCGCAGCTTCTCATCCGCGCGGGCTACATTCACAAGGAGATGGCGGGGGCCTACACACTGCTCCCGCTCGGATTGCGTGTCGTCAAGAATATCGAACAGATCATCCGCGAAGAGATGAATACGATCGGCGGACAAGAGATCGAGATGACCGCATTGCAGCACTCGCAGCTCTGGCAGAAATCTGGCAGATGGAACGATGAACAAATAGATGTGTGGTTCAAGACACTATTGAAAGACGGGGGCGAATTAGGGCTCGCGCCGACGCACGAAGAGCCGATGACGGCTATCATGAAAGAATTCATTCAGTCATATAAAGACCTGCCGCACTACCCGTATCAATTCCAGAAAAAATTCCGCAACGAGATGCGCGCCAAAAGCGGGATCTTGCGTACGCGCGAATTCGTGATGAAGGATTTGTACTCATTCAATAAAAGCGAAGCAGACTTCAGGATTTTTTATGAGCAGGCCGCTGGAGCGTACCGCAAGATCTTCGCGCGCGCGGGGCTCGGTGACAGTACGTTCCGTACCTTCGCATCCGGCGGCTCGTTCTCGAAATTCAGCGATGAATTCCAGACTGTCTGCGAGGCCGGCGAAGATACCATCTACATCCATCGGGGTAAGAATATCGCCGTCAACAAAGAGGTATATCAAGACGAGGTACTCGCAGAACTTGGCCTCAAAAAAGCAGAGCTTGAGGAAGCGAAGGCTATCGAGGTAGGCAACATTTTTCCCCTCGGTACGCGATTCTCGGATGCGCTTGGCTTGACCTACAGGGATGAAGCAGGTGCCGAGCAGCCCGTCGTCATGGGCTCATACGGCATTGGGCCGGCCCGCCTCATGGGCACCATCGTGGAAGTACTTTCTGACGAGAAAGGCATCGTATGGCCCGAAGAAGTCGCACCGTTCTCCGCGCACCTCGTCGCGATCTCGGGCGGCAACGCGGATGTGGTCGCCGAAGCCGATCGAATGTACGAGCTCCTCGCCGAGCACGGTATCGAAGCGCTCTATGACGATCGCGACCTGCGCGCGGGCGAGAAATTTGCCGATGCTGATCTCATCGGCATTCCCGTGCGGCTCGTGGTCTCGGAGAAAACGATACAGCAGGGTGGTATCGAAATGACAACGCGCAGGGACAATACGACCAGCTTGGTCCCCGATAGCGCGATCGTCGAGCGATTAGCGAAATAAAAGTATGCGCCGATTCTGGAAATGGTGGAGCAGGAATATCAGCCGGACGCTCGGCATGTTCTCCAACGAGATCGGCATCGATCTGGGTACGGCCAACACGCTCGTCTATGTGAAGGGGCGTGGCATTGTCATCAATGAGCCCTCGATCGTTGCGATGAACCAAAAGACCGGCAGAATAGTCGCGGTAGGCGCGCAGGCCAAAGAAATGATGGGGCGTACACCGCCGCACATCATCGCGGTCCAGCCAGTGGTAGACGGCGTTATTTCCGATTTTGAAGTGACCGCTGAAATGCTCTCGTACCTCATCAATAAAGCGCAGGCAGGTCACACAAAGCTCCTCGGCCCGAAGATCGTTATCGGCGTACCCTCCGGTATCACCTCGGTGGAGGTGCGTGCCGTGCGCGATGCCGCTCGATCTGCGGGGGCTCGAGAAGTACACATCATCGAGGAGCCGATGGCTGCGGCGATCGGTATCGAACTGCCGGTGCATGCGGCATCGGGCTCGATGGTGATCGATATCGGCGGTGGCACGACCGATGTCGGTATCATCGCCCTCGGAGGATTGGTCAACGCGCGCAATATCCGTATCGCCGGCGACAAATTCAATGCCGATATCATCGGCCACATGCGCAGCGAGTTCAAAATGCTCATCGGGGAAAAATCTGCCGAAGAGATCAAGATCGCGGTCGCATCAATCTCCCCGCGTCGCGAGATATTGGAAGCCATCGTGCGCGGGCGTGATCTTGTCACGGGTCTCCCGCGCGAGGTTACTATAGTGGATCAGGATGTGCGTAATGCGATCGGGCATTCGATGGAAGAGCTCGTCGAGGCCACAAAAGAGATATTGGAGACGACACCGCCCGAGATCATATCCGACATCATGCAAAGAGGTGTCTATCTTGCCGGTGGCGGAGCGCTCATCCGCGGCTTGCCCGAATTCCTGACCGTGGCGCTCGGCGTACCGGTCGTGGTGGCACCTGATCCCCTGACTGCGGTCGTCCGCGGTACCGCTATTGTTCTCGATGATATCGATGCCTACCAAGAGGCACTGCTGCGAAGCGATGATGAACTCGTACCGACCGAATGATCGCCGCGCAAGACGACGGCTTCTCGCGGCGACCGTCGCGATCGTGCTGCTTTTTTTGATCGATCTTATTTTCGGCGGCGTATTGCGCACCAGTGTGCGCATCGGGACGAATTTTCTCTGGCGTGCCGGAAGCGCGGCCGGCACGAGCATTGCGCACAGCGGCCTCTTTGCGACCCGCTCGGGGCTCGCGCGGCAGAATGCTGCTCTCCAAGACACGGTCGCGCAGCTGCAAGACAGAGCCGCTGCCTATACGGTGCTCAGCGCGGAGAATCAGCAATTACGGGCTCTTGTGCATTTGGCCGAAAACGCCCCCGGGATCACTGCACCGGTCATATCATCTTTCCGGACCTCGCCCTATGGCACTTTCTTAATAGGCGCGGGAACCGCCGACGGTGTGCGCACTGGCGCGCTCGTGCTGACCTCCGACGGATTCGTCATCGGGCACGTTGCCGACGTGTCGGGGCGCTCTGCGCTCGTGATCGGGCTCTTTGCACCCGGGCAGACCATAGACGTGCTGATCCGTGGTATCCCCGTCGGACTCAAGGGGGAAGGCGGCGGCAAGGCAGCCGGGGACGCGCCGCGGGGCGTTCCGATCGTGGAAGGAGATGTCGTCGTAGCCCCTTCGCTCGGACAACGCCCGGTCGGCATCGTAGGTAGTGTGCAGGGGAGCGAAGCGAGCGCAGCAACCAAGCTCCTCGTGCGCGTGCCCGTCAATCTTGAGGCGCTCTCATTTGTCTATGTGGAAACGGCGCAGTAGCGTGCGGATAGGGATCGGGGCGGTCGGTGTCGTCGGCGCGATCTTCTTGCCTGTGTGGGTACCGGTCGTCGCCATTGGTGCCCTCGCGCTTCTGTGGCGTGCGTGGGAGGCGATGGTGATAGGGCTCCTGATCGATCTTGTGTGGTCACCTTTCCACGCGGCGCCGCTATTCACGATCGGTGCCATCGTCGCGGTATGGGCGCTAGAACCGATCCGGAAAGAGTTTCTCCCGTAGCTTCGAACCTCGACGCTCGAACCTCCACGCTATATAGTTGTTCACATGTTCCACTGGCGGCATCGATATTCGGATCGTGAGATCGATCCCGATGAGATCTTCCTCGACTCGTCGAATCTCCCCGCGCACGAATCGAGCCAATTTGAGGGTCGCTTGCAACGACCCGTGGCGCGCGGGTCGATACTCGGGGTCGGTATTGTGTTCGCGCTCGTCGCGCTCGTATTTAGTGGTCGGGCCTTTGACCTCCAGGTCGCACGCGGCGCAACCTTCGCGGATATTTCACGCAACAACACGCTCGAGAGTTGGCCGCTTTTTGCCCAGCGCGGACGTATCTTTGACCGTACGGGAAAAGAGATTGTGTGGAACGAGGTGCAGCTTGAGGCTTCATCCACCTCGACAGCTTCGACAGGCTCACCGTCGGCAAGCAGAGGGCAAGCTGCCACGACCACACCCTACGCACTCCGACGCTACATAGACCAACCCGGTTTCTCGGTCCTCCTCGGATTCGTGCGCTACCCAAAGCAAGACACGAGCGGTACGTGGTGGCGCGACGTCTACACGGGCATGTCGGGTGCCGAGCTCTCTTTTGAGGATCAATTGGCAGGCGTCAACGGTGCCACTATGATAGAAAGGGATGCGCACCATCGCCTCGTCCAGCAGAATATCTCGACACCGGCACAAAATGGGGAAGATCTACACCTCTCCATCGACGCTGATGTGCAGACGCACCTCTACCAGGTGCTCTCCCAACATGCACGTCGGCAGCATTTCGTGGGAGGGGCCGCGATCATCATGGACGTGCGCACGGGTGAACTTCTCGCGATCACGAGTTTCCCCGAATACGATAATCAGGCCTTCACGAATGGAGAGGCCGCCGCAGTACGGAGCGCATCGCAGGATCCGGCTACTCCAATGCTTGATCGGGCCATCTCCGGCCTGTATGCGCCCGGCTCCATCGTCAAGCCGATATTCGCGGCCGCCGCCTTGAATGAAGGCATCATCAGCCCCGACAAGCAGATACTCTCGACGGGCGCTATCACGCTACCCAATCCGTACGACCCGAAGCATCCCTCGGTCTTTCGCGATTGGAAAGTGCATGGCTGGGTCGATATGCGCACGGCACTCGCGGTCTCCTCGGACGAATATTTCTACACCATTGGTGGGGGATACGGTGGCCAGCAGGGCCTCGGCATCGACCGCATCGATGCGTATGCGGCTCGCTTCGGCTTAGGTACCACTACCGGTATTGCACTCTCCGGGGAAAAAGGCGGCAATGTGCCCTCTATCGCGTGGAAAGAACAGGTCTTCGCAGACGATCCGTGGCGTATCGGCGACACGTATCACACGGCGATCGGTCAATACGGATTCCAGATGACGCCGATCCAGGCGGTGCGCTTCATCGCCGCGATCGGGAATGGTGGGAATCTCCTCACTCCGCAGCTCTTCGCCTCGTCGACCCCGCGATCCATGTCGGTGGGGATACCCGATACCTATCTGCAGGTCGTGCGCGAAGGCATGCGCCTTGCCGTGACCTCGACGCGGGATGATGCAACGGTGAAAGCCCTGAACATCCCCGGCTTCATGCTCGCAGCCAAGACGGGCACGGCTCAGATCGGCACGCACAATGAATGGATGAACTCGTGGTCGATGGGCTTCTGGCCCGCTGACAATCCGCGCTACGCGTACGCCGTGGTCTTGGAGCGCGCGCCGGCGGGCACCGCCTCGGGCGCCGCGCCTGGCATGTATCCTTTCTTCCAGTGGCTTATAGCCGCGCACCCGGAGTACATGCAGTAAGTTGCGCGGCCTCTATCCGCATGACAGGATACTTCGAGGGGATATCAGCTTGCACGCGGAAGTGGAAGGAGGCGGCCATGACGCCGTTCGATGTGCGCGCGTTCCTGAGCGAAGCATTCGCACGGCCGATCGATGACGTGACGATCTTGAGCGATCTCGAGCAGATCGATCGTAATCGTGATGAGCCAGTATTCGATGCTATCGTCATGTATTTCGATAAGGAATTGCATATCATATTTCAGTGGATCGCGAGCAAGCGCCGCCTGAACCTGTATGCCCAGGCAGACGCCTTGGATTTTTATCCCAGAGATGCATGCGAGCCGACGCATTCCGATGCGGCAGGCATGCGCGGTATACAGCTCAATGACGAGGATGAGGAGGACAGCGAACCGCAGGCTTTATATTCCTCCGCTGAGATCCTGATCTCTCGATCTTCTCATGACGATCCGGAATATCGCCAATGGCTCCTCAACTATTTCTGGGAAGCTGTCGGGGCGATCTGCATCGAGTATGTGGAAGAGGATCGTGTCAAGACCGAGATGAGAAAGATCGCGATCGAAGACAGGCCGATCCGCCTGCATTGAGCGGACTGAGGACGCCCCGCTTGCCACCTCTGGTGTGCGAGCGGGGCATTTGCTTTTATTGTATATGCTGTACAATGCTCGGCGTCAGACATACTTCTATGATCGCTGATGACACCAACTACCTGAGCAAAGAAAAATTCGACGAACTCACTGCGGAGCTCGAACACTTGAAGACCACGCGCCGTCGCGAGATAGCCGAACAGCTCGAATACGCTCGCTCGCTCGGGGACCTTTCGGAGAATGCCGAATACGAAGAGGCCCGCAATTTGCAGGCCGCCTCAGAGGACCGCGTCCGTGTCATCGAGGAACAGATCAGTCACGCACGCATCATCGAGCACACCAAGGGCAATGCCGTGTCGCTCGGTTCGACCGTCACCATACAGAAGCAGGGCGAGAAAGAAGAACACACCTACGAGATCGTCGGAAGCGCAGAGGCCAACATGCAGGAGCACAAGATATCGCACCTCTCGCCGCTCGGGAGCGCTTTGATGGAGAAAAAGAAGGGCGATCTCTTTACGTTCGACACACCGAAAGGCCCTCAGAAATACAAGATAGTCAATATCAAGTAGTTTTTCAGGAGCACGCATGCAGACGAGCGCACACATGGCACTGGCACTCGATCTCGCACAGAGGTCTGGTGAAGTGATGCGGAAGAATTTCAAGCTCGGGATGAAGAAAGAGTGGAAGGATGACCGGTCCCCGGTCACCGAGACCGACACAGCGATCAACGAGATGATCCTCAAGGAGATAAAAGCCCGGTATCCCGACCACAGCATTCTCTCGGAAGAGGGGAGTGACCACGACGAGGCGCACGAGTACGTCTGGATCTGCGATCCGGTCGACGGGACGCACAATTTCTCGCACGGTATTCCGACCGCCACCTTCGCGCTCGCGCTCCTCTATAAGCGCCAGGCCGTCCTCGGTGTGATACTCGATCCGTTTGAGTACCGCCTGTACAGTGCAGAAAAAGGGAAGGGAGCATTCTTGAACGGAAAGCCCATGCGTGTTTCTGCGTCGACATCTCTGAAGAAGACGCTCATCGGTATGGGCAAGACCCGAAGTATCAAAAATATGTTCCCCGTGATGGACGAGCTCTACCAGAGGGGTGTATCGATGATAACTGGTCTTTCCATTCACTACCTTTCCGCTCTGGTCGCCTCTGGCGAATTCTCTGCAAGTATTTTCGGCGGCTCGTCGGCGCACGACATGACACCTGCCAAGATCATCGTTGAAGAAGCGGGCGGACGGGTCAGTGACCTCTATGGAAACACGCCGTCACGCTTCGATCAGGACATGCCAGGGCAGCTCTGCAGCAATAGCGGTGTGCATGACGAACTTCTTTCTATCCTTGCGCTCGGCCCCGATCTGAAAAAAATCGGAGTTTAGCAATATATTATTCATCAATAATCCTTTTTTACGTATGAACACAGATATCTTGAAAAAGACAGCACAGCAGATGGTCTCTGCGGGCAAAGGTATCATTGCGGCCGACGAGAGCGCGGGCACCTGCCAGAAGCGGTTTGACTCTGTGGGAGTGGAATGCAGCGAGCCGAATCGCAGGGCGTATCGCGATCTCATCATCTCGGCTCCCAGTATCGAGCAGTACATTAGCGGCGTTATTCTGCACGACGAGACGATCAAGCAGAAGGCCTCCGATGGCACACCGTTTGCCGAGGTGCTTTCGAAGAAGGGAATTCTGCCGGGAATCAAGGTAGATGGTGGGCTCGACAACCTGGCACTCCACGGCGAAGAGAAAGTTACCAGAGGGCTCGACGGTTTGCGTGAGCGCCTTGCCGAATACAGCAAGATGGGCGCACGCTTCGCCAAATGGCGTGCGGTCATTACCATAGGTCAGAATATGCCATCAGACGCCTGTATACATGCCAATGCGCATGCCATGGCGCGCTACGCGGCGCTCTGTCAGGAAGCCGATATCGTGCCGATGGTGGAGCCGGAGGTACTCATCGATGGTGATCATTCGATCGAGATGTGCTACGACGCGAGCGCGCGCGCGCTCAAGAAAACATTTGAAGAGCTCGCAGGGCAGGACGTACTGCCGGAAGGCGTCATCTTGAAAGCGAGCATGGTCATCAGTGGCAAAAAGGCCGCGAAGCAATCCACTCCGCAAGAAGTCGCCGAGTGGACAATCAAGGCGCTCAAAGGATCCGTACCGGCCAATCTCGCCGGCGTCGTCTTCCTCTCAGGCGGTCAGGGAGATGAGCAGGCCACCGAAAATCTCAACGCGATGAACCGCATCGGAGGGGTGCCATGGCCGCTTTCCTTCTCTTACGCGCGCGCCATCCAGAATCCCGCGCTCAAGATATGGGCGCAGGAGATCAAAAATAATGTAAGCAAAGCGCAAAGCGCGCTCGCGTTCCGCGCTAAGATGAACTCGCTCGCCGCGCAAGGGAAGTACGATAGCGGGATGGAGAAGGACCGCGGGTACTAAACAAATCACTTCCACTTAAACGAATCGTTTTTGCACGATATTCTGCAACACAAACCAAGCTTCAGTGGTTCCAATTCCCGTCCAGCGTGAGGTTTGATGGCAAGATATTTGGAACTGACAAAGTAGCCAGTGTTTTCAGGGCGAAAGAGCTTATTCCTACTTCAGATTCTACTTTGGTGGACCTATCGAGAATCGAACTCGAGACTGTGCAATGCGAATGCACCGGTATACCACTTACCTATAGGCCCTCTTTCAATGCGGCTTTAAGAAAGCGTCTGCCAGCAGCAGTTTTAAAATATACCTCCCGCTTCCTTGCGAGTTCAAAGGTATCAAATTTTTCCGTATACACAACGCGTAGACCCTGCATCCGAGATGTCGTTCGAGTTTTCCCTCGCTGGTGATCATACAGTCGTTTATCGAGATCGGCAGTCACCCCTTTGTACAAACGACCCCTGTTATCAGCGAGAACGTATGTTGTAAATACCATGATTGGATTCGACTTGGCAACCCGCCCGTACCGAACGGTACGTTCGGGCGGGTGCGAATGCCGCATAATACCACTTTACTATAGGCCCGTCTGAAACGATGAACTGAAGAATATAACACCAGCCCGACTGCGTCCAATCAAAAAAAGAATGCCGCCCGGTAAGGAGCGGCTAGTCGTCGTCTGCAAGTTCGTGGATATGCAATTTCACGCCGAGGGGTTGGGTGGCCTGCAGTATCGCGGCTCGGTAAGGCATCCAATCTGGCTTGCTCTTGCTGTAGAGGTGGAGCTCTTCGATCCCAAATCGTCTCAACTGGCTACGTATCTTGGATGCCAGCCCGCGGATCTTGTTGGCCGCAAGACGATGATCGTAGGACAGGATCTGTTCGTCGGGAGCAATCAAACCAAAGATGCCGGATACCAGGAACCATTGCCTACCGCGCGCTCGCGCGATCTCCTCTACGGCCCGAATATGCGAACCCAGGTACCGCTCTCGAGCTGGCAGCGGATCCTCGTCGGCTCTTTTGGTGCGGCTGCATATAGTACACAGCGCTTCGCGTGGCAGGAACGAAGGATCCCGGAATACGATGTCTGTATAGATCGTACCGTTTTCATTGAGGTACAGATCGGCATCGAAGCGCTTTCCGCTGAGCGCTCGCTTGACCCATCTATCGTCGGCAGTCTTCATCGCGCTGAACGGCAGAGCATTGATATAGGGCCAATGTGGCTCGCCATGCTCGTTGCTTTCGACAGGTCTGCCGGTCCATTGGCGGGTCACGAAGACGTACAGCTCTACACGCCGCCCATTCTCGTAGAAGACATGTATCAGGGCTTTCTGCCGGAGATCCTCAACGCGCATGTGCACGCCGCATTCTTCCCGGATCTCACGTATCGCGCATGCCTCTGGTGATTCATCTTCGATCTTGCCGCCGTAGCCAGCCATTTTACCGACGAACGGTCCGCGCTTGTGGCGCGACAGGCAGACTTTTCCTCCGCGAAGGAGGAAACAGATGACGAACTTCTGCATCGCATTCCTCCACTGGTGAGGTACAGGCTTCTCAAGAGCTTGTACCATGTGTTTCCACTGGTAGGCAAATAGTTGCTCAACTCAATAGCCAGATGCCCACGGTGAGATACGCGGCAAATGATACCCACGCGAGGTAGGGAAGCAGGAGATAGGTGCCAAAGCGATCGGTCTCCCAAGCGTTGAGTGCCACTATGATGAGCAACAGGGCGAGACAGATGATGTCGATCAGTGCTATGAAAATAGCGTGGAATCCGAAGAAGAACATCACCCATGCAATATTGAAAGCAAGCGATACATAGAAGAGACCCACCCAGGCATGCCACAGCGGCAGCTTGCTCCATACTCTGCCAAGCGCGATACCCATCAGGCCGTATAAGACCATCCACACGGGGAAAAATACCCAGCTCGGCGGGGTGATCTTCGGCTTGGCGAGGCGCGCGTACCACGACGCAAGATCGGGACTCACGAAAAGCGAGCCGATGAAAGCGGCGACGTAGCAAGAAATGATAGCAAATGTGATACGACCGGCTGCGCTCATACCCCATGAATATGCCTCCGTGTTGCAAATGAGTCAAGTGCGTTGTGCACTCTGATAGCCCAAAGCCAGGTCATTAGGGAAAAAGTGGATATCATCCTAGCTTTCCCGGCCGGGTAGACTAGAGTTATACTCATTATGAGTAGTTCCAAGGGTCGGCGTAAGCGTACTCGCCAACTCGGATCGATCGAACGCGAGATACTTGAACAATTATCTGGAGGTGATCTTTTATACGGATTTCTCTTTTCTGCTCGATCTTCGGGACGTATGATGCGGCTCGCGCGCGAACGTGCCAACGATCGTTACCGACGCAAGCGCGCACTCAAGCGCCTTGTCGAACTCGATTTCATCCAGGAACGTGGCAAGAAACTCTCGCTGACCGCTACTGGGGCGACTGCACTCGGCACAAGCATCGAAGATACCCTTGCATTGTTGAAGAACCGTACATGGGACCATAAATGGCGTGTCGCTACGTTCGACATTCCCGAAACACATGCCGCATTACGTTCCAAGGTACGAGGGATCCTCAAGCGTGCAGGGTTCGTGATGCTTCAGCAGAGTATTTGGGTGTTTCCTCATGATTGCGAAGAACTCGTACAGCTGATTAAAAACGAGTCGCGTCTCTCACAGTACATTCTCTACGGAGTACTTGAACGGATAGAGAACGATGCGCGGTTGAAAAAGATATTCCATCTTTAAGGTTTGCACGATATAACTCCAGCTGATCTGGCCGGGAAAGCTAGAGTTATATTCCTGGTATGCGACTTTTAATGCCAGAAATGCACGACACATGAAGCATGTGCGGTGCTTCGGTTTTCAAGGTTCACTGTGTCGGGCTGCCGAGAATTGAACTCGGGCTACATGACCCCCAGCCATGCGTACTACCACTATACGACAGCCCGTTTATCTGAACTCTGCTTGTGCTACACTACACGGCCCGTACCTCATCTCTGCTTGCGCTACACTACACGGCCCCTTTTGATAGAAGTCTTCTGTCGGGCTGCCGGGAATCGAACCCGGTCTTTACGAACCCGAATCGTACGTACTACCGGTATACTACAGCCCGATAGAAGACTCCAACCGTGGCGCATACTGTGCGCCGTGTGCGCGATACAGGATTCGAACCTGTGACCTTTCGAATGTGAATCGAACGCTCTAACCAACTGAGCTAATCGCGCAGACGTCTGATTATCCACCAAAAGACGTTGCTTCTCAAGCCGGCCTGCTATACTGTCCCGCAATGGATTTCCGCATATTCAGCCTCGGCTCCAATGAGCCGCTTGCGCAGAAGATCTCCGAGCGATCGAATGTGCCACTCGGCAAGATGAGCCACAAGCAATTTGCCGACGGCGAAGAGCGCCTTCAGTTCGAAGAAAATCTCCGCGGCAAGAATATTTTTCTCATCCAATCCACCAATCCGCCGGCCGACAATTGGGCGCGCCTTTTGCTTGCTATTGATGCTGCACGCGGCGCCTCAGCGCATGAGATAACAGCTGTTGTCCCGTATTTTGGCTATGCGCGTCAAGACAGAAAATCCAAACCGCGCGAACCCATCTCGGCCCGCGTATTCGCGACCACGCTCGAAGCACTCGGCACCACGCGCCTTCTGTGTATGGATCTCCACAACGACGCAATCGGCGGATTTTTCCGCACCACTACGGTGGACTATCTCTACGCCCGCCCGGTATTTATTTCATACTTCCGTGATTATTTCCGCGAGGCCTTGGCGAGCGATGATCTCGTCGTGGTCTCGCCGGATGCTGGCGGCGTCAAGCGTGTGGAGAGCTATGCCAAGCGCCTCATGAAGAACGCCGACCTGGCCATTATCCACAAAGAGCGCGAGGTACCCAACAAAGTAGCGCGAATGAAATTGATCGGCGACGTACGCGGCAAAGTAGCGCTCATCGTGGACGACATGGCAGATACGTGTGGCACGCTCGCGGGCGCCGCGACGCTCCTCAGTGAAAGTGGCGCCAAAAAAGTGTATGCAGCCACCACGCACGGCGTCCTCTCGGGCAACGCCTTGGCGACGATAGACGATTCGCCTATAGAAAAGCTGTTCATCACCGACACCATTCATCACGAGGAGCCGCTATCGAGGAAGATAGAGATCGTATCAGTCGCCGACCTATTCGGCGATGCCATCCAGCGCATCGAAAGCGGGGAGTCCCTCTCGGCGCTGTTTGAAGCGGAATAATTTTTCATAAAAAAGCTCTGTGTAAGGCACAGAGCAAGTGGTCTATGGAGCGTGTTCATTGTGCGAACAGGTCATCGAGTTGCGGGTGGTCGCTCGCCATGCGTTCGCGGCCAGCCTCGTCGTCGTAGAAGAATTGTACTACCAAGATCGTCTCGTCTCCGGCGATCAGGCGTCCCGCGAAATAGGAGAGGTCGCCCTGGGCCGCCGTCCAACCAGCCGAGTATATTCTCGTGAGCGCACGCTCTCTTACGTTGAGGTGCCACAGTTCTTTTTCGACTGCCGAGAGTATCCGGATCGGCCTCACCAGAACCTCGTGCCCTGCTTCGTCGAGGAGGCGTAGCATTATGCGCTGGCCCAGCGCATAATGCGGCGTTGTTGCGCGGACATACAAGAGAACCCTCGCCCGCAGCGTGCTCACCTCTATGAGATAGCGGAGGACTTCAGTGGTGTTGTACGGACTTGGCCTGATGATGAGCTCAACCGGATCGTCGAGGTTCTCCAAAGTGAATGCTCCGTTGCCGTTGGTCCACTGCTGGTAATCTAGCGCTTGCGCGTAGGTGGGTCAAATGGAGCATTTTTGGAAGTGGGGCTCGGAAAAAGTCACAATACGTTGTATTCTCACTTTGTTCCTGACACGCTCCCATAAGCGGAGCTTTTGGGACCACCGTTCGAGTAAAATGAAAGCACGACGTTCATTTTTTCTCCCGCTCGCTCCCATAGTTTAATGGATAGAACGTAAGCTTCCGGAGCTTATGATCGGGGTTCGATTCCTCGTGGGGGCATATAAAAACAGACCCCGCCGACGCCGTAGTGTGGGGGGTCTGTGCAGAGCCGGATCCTCAGTCCGCGCTGCCGTTTATGCTATAATCGCCACATGAGTCAGATCGTCATTTCCCCCAAGCAGGTCAAAGATAAGCAGGGTGTCGTCATCTTGCCCGTCAAGGAATATCGTCGCCTCCTTGCGGCGGCCGTGCCCACATATTATCTGAAGGGGAAGGCAGCAAAGGATCTCGACAAGCTCGTCGCCGAGGGGATGCGCGAGTATCGCGCAGGTAAAACCCGCACCATCCGTTCTTTGTCCAATCTGGACTAGATTCATGCGGATAGATACGAATTCTCGGTTTGAGAAGCATTATCGTAAGCTACCGAAAAAACTCAAAGAGGCAGCAAAGGAGAAAGAGCGTCTTTTTCGCGAGGATCCGTTTCACTCTGCCTTGGACACGCACAGATTGCACGGCAAAGACGCCGGTGCATGGGCGTTCTCTGTAAATTGCAAGTATCGCATCAAGTTTATATTCGTCGATGAGCACACCGCTCTCTACCTGGACATCGGCACTCATGACATCTATCGTTAAGGTATGGAGCTCATCCGAGGATTTGGACAGATAGGCAAAGACGATGCTGCTATTGCCGGTGGCAAAGGCGCATCGCTTGGTGAAATGACTGGAGCCGGCATACCGGTGCCGCCAGGTTTTGTGATTCTTTCGAGCGCTTTCGAGAGATTTTTGCAAGAGGCCGATCTGAATCAAGAAATCGATACGATTATCTTGCATGGGGTGAATCGCGAAGAGATGCACACGGTCGAGCATGCTTCTGAAAAGATCCAGCAGCTAATCCTTGGCGCTAAAATACCAGAAGACATTCGTGCTAGTATTTTGCAAAATTACAAAACATTGGGAGCGTCGTACGTCGCGGTACGCTCTTCGGCCACTGCAGAGGATTCGCAGTCTGCCGCCTGGGCCGGGCAGCTGGACACTTTTTTGAATACTACGGAGGACGATCTTTTACAGAATGTACAGAAGTGCTGGGCATCGCTTTTTACACCGCGCGCAATCTTTTACCGCTTCGAGAAGAACATGCACGACCAGAAGATATCGGTCGCGGTGGTAGTGCAAAAGATGGTGCAGAGTGAAGTATCGGGCATCGCATTCTCCGTCCACCCGGTGACCGAGGACTACAATCAGATGATCATTGAAGGCGGATTTGGGCTTGGTGAAGCGATCGTCTCTGGGCAGATAACGCCCGATAGTTTTGTTATAGAAAAAACGCCGCGCAGGATCATCGACAAAAATATCGCGTATCAAAGCAAGGCACTGTGGCGTGCAAAAGACGGAGGGAACGAATGGCGGCAACTGAGCGAAGAAGAGGGTACAAAGCCCGCGCTCACCGACGAGCAAGCCCTCGAACTCGCCGAACTCATCCTCAAGATCGAGCAGCACTACGGCTTCCCGTGCGATATCGAATGGGCCTATATGGCCGGCACGTTTTACATCACCCAAAGTCGACCGATCACCACGCTTTCAAACTCAAGTTCCCCTCATACCGATACCAGTCTACGTCCTAATGAATATGAATATTTATGGTCCAATCATGACATCAACTATATTTTCAACTCTTGCTATCTTTCGCCAATATTTCGTAACGCAGACATCGTATTGGCATATGAACATCAACAAAAGGAGCTGAAGTATTTCCTTAACATATGCGATAGGGAACGGATCGAGGATTGGACTCTCGATATCTACCAAAACCACTTCGACGAATGGCGCAAAACCATTAAGCAACACATTATTGATGGCAATGTCCTTATCGCTGAAACATACTCGCATAAGGCAAGCATTCCGGCACATTCAAATGACCAGCTACGTAGTGCGATCAGTGAACGTAAACGCGTGTTCCAAACTTTGGTCGATGATTATTTTTGTACCGAATTTTTTGCGGTAAGCAAAGCTGAGGCATTGGCTAAAGATTCTCACGACACAGTACTCGCCACTGTGCTCGAAGAAATGTCACACATCAAATTCGAAGCTCGAGAGGTACTTACCCAGTTTTATAACTATCGGATCGTATTCAAACCCTACCTTGACGTGATTGCAGAGCGTTTCAATCGAGACGATATCGAATGGCTCGATATCGATGAAGTGTTGGCGCTCCTACAGGGTAAGGTGATCTCAGTGTCTACGCGTGACCAGACAAACTGGGTCCGAGCCCATGCGTTTGGCTGGGAACTACAGATTGGACCGGCGGCGGAACATATAATCAAAGATTTTAATAAGCATTTTTTCGATGTTTCAGGGGATTCGCTCAAAGGCGTCACCGCCAACAAGGGCAGTCATACTGGCTCTGCTCGAATACTCAAAACCGTTTTTGGCGACGAAGTTTTGGCCGAGATTGCGAAAGTGCAAGACGGTGATGTATTAATCGCGGCGACCACCGGACCAGAGCTTATGGTAGCTTGCAAACGTGCAGGAGCGATTGTCACCGATGAAGGTGGCCTTACTTCGCATGCGGCCATTGTTTCTAGAGAACTAGGCATCCCTTGCGTGGTGGGGACGAGAGTCGCTACGAAGATGTTCAAAGATGGCGACATGATCGAGGTGGATGCCGATATCGGCGTCGTGCGCATACTTCAAAAAGCATGACCAAAGAAGAGATCCTCAAAACGCACTGGACCAACCTCGGTAGGTGGACCCAGACGCCGTTTGGCGGCTCGATGTGGACGCATTGGCATGAGGCGGCAACGACGCGTGCACTTCTGCCTGGCATTTCGCTTGCGCAGATGCCGTTTCTCGATGGCCACACGCTCATACGCGAGGCCGATCAACAGGCGATCAGAAATCTCATCGCGAAAAAAGATGTGAACGGTGGGTTGGAAGCATACTGCGCGCACTTTGAGAAGATCGCCGCCGCATCGGAGAGGAAGCACCTCGCCTTTCTTTTACATAACGACGCAGATCCGAACCAGTACGTTGCACTACTCCTCGAATTGCACCTCGAAATACTTGGCGTCTGGATGACGGCGCTCGTTGCTGCTGTCGAAGCCGAGAGCTATGTACGATCCAATAGCTTGATCAAGACCGAGATGACGAACTCCTCGCGCACATGCAGCCCTTTATGCGCACTACCTGGCTCGAAGAACAGGTGCAAGATGTGGCGCGCATGGCGCAGGCGTTGCGTGCTACCGGCATCACGAGTGCAGAGAATCTCTCGGCGCAGCTCGATACGCGGCCGGAGATCGCGGCACTCGTCGATGAGCACGTGCGCACCTTCGCCTGGTATGGTTCACATCACTGGGAAGGGGAAGGATATTCGCGCGACAAGGTGCTCGTGGATCTTGCGCGCCTCATCACTGCTTCTGCTCCGGCGCGTGTGGCAAACGCCACGGTGCAACCGCACAATGACGGGCATGCGGGACTTTGGCACTTCATCGCATTGTGCGCGTATTGGCGGACCCACTGTGCCGAAGTTGCAGATAAAGTTCTCTTCTACGCGCGACCTGGCGTTTCCTCTCTCGCTGCGCGCTTTGGCATGACATACGACGAACTCCTCTGGTTGTTGCCCTCTGAATTAAAAGCGGCGATGCACGTCGGCACACGTATGAAGCCTGCAGATCTTGATGTGCGCAAGAGTGGCTATGGCTACTATCTCGACGAGCAGGGCGAACACGTCATCGTCGGATCGGAACTTGCTGAAATGATCCGAGTGCTCGTCACATTTGAAAAGATCGATGATGTCACCGAATTCAAAGGTACCGTTGCGAGCAAGGGAAGCATAGTACGAGGTCTTGCCAAAGTGATCTTGGGCCCGCGCGATTTCGTAAAATTCAAGGAAGGCGACATACTCGTGGTGCCTGAAACGACTCCTGATTTCGTGCCGCTTATGAAAATGGCGAGTGCGATCGTGACGGAAGTCGGTGGCATTACCTCGCACGCGGCGATCGTCTCGCGCGAACTCAAGAAGCCCTGCATCATAGGGACCAAGGTCGCAACCCGGATCCTCAAAGATGGTGATACGATTGAGGTGGATACGGCCAGTGGTACCATTAGACGCATAACAGGTAACTCATAACAACCTATGGGATTAAATGCGGAACCATCGATGCGAGAATCTTCGGAGCGTGGAAAAGAGGTTGAGATCCTCGTGAAATTCCAGCGTCACGGACTGCGCGAAGGCACCCGGCTTACAGATTTGGGTCGCCAGATCACGCAAGAGCGTGCAGAGCAAGGGGGCTGGTCTGTGGGGGATACGGAAGATGAAGCGCGATTTGATGCCGCCAAAGCGATCGGATCATCGGCCGATACGCCCCAAGCGACACCAGAGAATCCGCGCCCGCTGTCGCGCGCACTCGAAACCGCGCACATCACCGCAGCCACGGTGGCAGGCGAGAGAGCGGGGACCTGGAATCCCCGGCCTGACGAGCGCCTCAATTACAATACACTGAGAAGTCCCGCGCCATACGACCATATACTAGTCTACAACAGGGCCCTTTCGGAGGCCATCAGGGCACTGGGCAAAGGTGATCAAGATCTCAAAGATCTGAAAGACGAGGAAAAGCTGCGTGTCACGGAAGCGGCGCAAAACGGGGTCATGGAGCATGTACATATGCTCCGCACCCCAGAAGCTGAACAGTGGAAGAGAGAAAATGCAGGCATGTTCGCGGACATGATCGAGCACTACATAGAGATGACACGTTATCTCAAGAACAATTCGAGAGTGATGTACGCTGCGGGCACTCATGGCGGGGCGATGGAGTGGCTCTTGCAGCAGGCGCTTACACGCACTGATGCAGATGGGCGCACCACGGTCGGTCTGGATAGTTTGGCTGAGATCGGAGGAGGATTCCAATCATCAGACGCTTACAATGTAGATATCAAAACCGACAAACGCGGCAAACTTCAGACGCTTGGCATTACATTTGATAATCCGCAGCGCCCGCAGGGGGAGATGTATTTGGACCTCGACAAACTCCACGAACTTGCTGCATTTTATCGAGGGCTTCATCAGAAGCAAGGTGGTGAATAGGCGATCGCACAGGTCATGTTCAATGAACACATTTCCGATCCGTCGTTGCAGGTGATTCGTACTAAGGATTGGTACCGGCACGGTATTTTTCGCGACAGTGTCTTGAGCGTTTCTTCCCATCTGCCGTATCTCGATATGGCACGGTTTGTCCGCGAGGGGTTGGATGTAGATGTTCCCGATGTGATCCGTATCGATGGTCAGAACTATGTGACGGACACTGAGCTCAAAGGTGTTAGCGAAAAGATGTACGCAGCCCTCGTAGCCGACGCGGACTTTCTTGGCCGGTACATTCGTGACTACGACGCAGACAACGCTACTCTTATCGACTTGTCCCGTTCTATCGAGGGACAAGATGTTGCCGCACTCTCCGATAGGCTCTTAGGCGGACTGTTTATGAGTTTCTTTGAGGCCAACAATGATCTCGGTCATTGGCTCTGGAGCCTGGAATTTCTCAATGTCGCGGTCGACCGCCGTGCGCGAGAATTATTGAAGAAGCAGCATACCGAATGGACCGACGAACAAATTGCTGATCAATTGCAAGCGATATCATACGTGCCACATAAGCTCCCGTTCCAATCCGAACTCGAAGACATCCTCGCGCTTTCGTTTGAAGACATCAAGGATGTTGATAATCAAATGACCAACGATCTGCACCAGAAATATTCGTGGCTGAATATGTATATGTGGACGGGCCACCCATGGACGCTTGAAGAGTACGTGCAGCGGATACAAGACATTCTGCGCAATCGTCAAAAGCTCGAGGAGGAGCTCGAAGTCAAGGATAAGAAAATTGCGTACGCTAAGAGCATTGTAGAAGACATTCACGACCTGGCAACGAAAACATTTTTCAAAAATCTCCAATATCTCATCTATCTCAAAACCTATCGCATCGATGTATTCACCGAATCCTGGTACTACGTCCAAAACCTTATCGCTGAGATCGGCAAACGCCTCGGACTTTCATACGATGATCTCGGGCGGCTCACGGGGTCGGAAATACCGCGTGTGCTCAATGGAGAAAGTATCTCTCCTGGAGAATTACGAAAGCGCGACCACGTCGTGGTGGCCCGAGTCGATAATGTGACGAATTATTATTATGGGGAGGCATTCCACAAGATTTTGACCGTCTTGGATTCATTCGGCATGTCGGACACAAAAGAACTCAAAGGCACGATAGGATACAAGGGAATCGTACGCGGTATCGCAAAAGTACTGTTGACCGACCAGGAGCTCGGTAAGCTTAACAAGGGCGATATCCTCGTATCAAATCTCACGAATCCCAATTACAATCCCGCTTTCGCCATTGTCGCGGGCTTGGTCACCGACGAGGGCGGCGTGCTCTGTCACTCGGCTATCATGGCGCGCGAATTTTCCATTCCCTGCGTTATTGGTACGAAATTTGCAACGAAAGTGATCCAAGACGGCGACATGATCGAAGTAGATGCCAACAAGGGTACCGTACGAATCCTTGAAAAGGGGATATAATACAGGTATGCCACAAAACAAAGGTCCCGAGATACCGGCGGTGAAGCCGAAGCAGGAGATGCTGCAGGGATTGCCTGCTTCGGATCATGAAGGAGAGAAGCTTTTGCCGCCAGCGGAGAATGAATCAGGCGAGCAGCCGCACCAATCGTTGGATACAGATCAAAATACTCCTGAACAGCGGGAGCGTGGTGTCGATCCGATGTTTGAACGCGCAGTAGAAGGCATAGAAGCCGCCGCGCCGGGTGCGGTGGTTTTGATAGGTGGCCTCAGCGCTTCGCGCGACCCTGGTAAGAGCTCCCGCATTTCGGGGACAGTGCACCAGCAAAAAGAATACGGTGCGCGCTTGCGTGACGAGGCGTTCAAAGATCGCACGGATGTGCACGTGATAACCCGCCGCGATCTCGCGGGAAGTGGGGACGAGCGCGAACGTATCTTGGACGCGATGCGGGATGCGCGTGCTGCCAATGGGGATGCGAAGATCGTCATCGACGCACCGCTTTTTCTCAAAGACATCATGCTCGGCGCCTGGGGCGGGGATGCGGATGCGCTCAAGGGGCCGATGGCGATGGAAGGGAGGGGTTCGCGTGCATGGCTCGAGCATTGGCTCGAAGAAAGCGCGTCAGAAAAGTCGGGTGATGACTCGCTTGCTTTGCCACCTGCTCAGGTGCAGGAAAATTTGCGTCATGTTTTTGATAATCTGCGTACATTCATCAATAGTCCGAGGGGCTTGAACGGTGGCCCCCTCTCGTTTGGAATCGCTGCCGATGATCCGATCTCGATCGCATTCCTCGTATTCGCGGCGCAAGAAGGACAGATCGACCAAAGCGCGATCAGGGTCGCGCTTGCGTCTTTCTCCGAATCGCGCGACGCCGTGGGCTTTGTCCATATCGAACACGGCGACATCACCGTGTCTATCGGCGACAAAACATTTGGTTCCAGAAAGCTACGCAATCTTGCGGCATGAGTATAAAAAAGAAATAACCTCGACACGGTGCGTGTCGAGGTTGCATGTGGGCGGCCGGTGCCGCGAAATGAGGGTGGGGCGGCGGTGCTGAAAGATCTGGAAGTTCTTCGATGTGTTCTTTTGTGTGTTGGGGACGAAAGATTAGTTTTTTGGATGGGTTCCCTTGAGTTTTTTGCGATATAGATCGGCGATCTTATGATTGCTATCCAGCCGTATGTACACGGGCAGAGGTGATCCGAGCAAGCTCCATCCTGTTGAGGTCTGCCGTGTTGAGGCCAGTCGACGGCGGTACGGGTGCGGCGGTATCGGTTTTGTAGCGAACAGGAGCGGTGGCATTGTACTGGGCGAGGACTGCTTTCGCGGCTTGTTCAGGGGGCAGGTGGCGGACTCGCATCGCGGCTCTAACATCCTGTTCTCGAACCCAGTCGTCTCTGTATTGCTCCGCGGGCAATTCCGTCATCTGTTTGCCCATGCTGTCGTATGTGCAGATCGAACCTGGTGGCCAAGGCGGCGGGCACGATGCCATATGGCCCTGAGCCGGAAGCGTGGCGGTCGCGGGCAGGATGTGCATCGCGAAGGCACGCGGAACCTCCTTATGGATCGCCTTTCCGCATGCCTCGATGTTGGCGCGCCCCATCTCGGGGCACTTGAAACCGCGTGCCTCAAGCTGGATGCCGTAGATGTTGTGCCGTTCGTGATTGCTCAGAGTGGCGCTCATCGGCAGATCCACGGTGCGCTCGCGGCTTGTCGTCATGATCGGCGCGGGGTTCACTGGCACGTCCGGGGCGCGGTGGATGGTGATAGGCGTGATCATCGGCGGAATGTTGACCGCGGGTTCGGGCCGCTGTTTCTCGAAGACCGGTGCGATGGGGACGGGCTGTGCATGTGCGGTCGGCGGCTTCGCCGAGGCCCGCGCCTGCATTGCCGGTTGCGGATACGCCTGTACGGCGGGGCGCTGAACCCCATACTCGCGCTGGATCCTGACCAGCTCCTGCTGATTCAACTCGGCCGCGGTCTGGGCAAAGGCCGTGCCGCTGATGATCAGCACGCACAACACGATCAGGGTCATCAGGCGGATTGTATTGTAAAGACCAGTCATCGTCAGGGCTCCCCCGGCTAGATGATTTCGCAAACTGGCGCGAACCCTACAACACATAAGAGGCATTGTCTAGCGTACGCTACTCCGGGGAGGGTTCGATCTCAAGAGCACTTAAAGCTGGATTATCTTCAAATTGTCTATAAAATGCATAAACTGAGGGCCGTTAGCTCATCTGGTAGAGCGTCCGCATGGCATGCGGGAGGTGACCGGTTCAAGTCCGGTACGGTCCACCAAATTTGATTTGACGAAGAATCCAACTCGCGCGCGGCGGAGGCGCCCGTCTGATAGCACAACTCGGGTCTCTGCCGTGGAGCGGGTGAATGATACAATCTCGGCATGGGCGAAAAACTGGGAGGGATCGGACGTCCGAACCCGCTTG